>QMCD01000464.1_pt1 | contig 28846 bp, 25 predicted proteins | sample 1821841 | NCBI WGS metagenome assembly QMCD01 (sample SAMN01991225, study PRJNA193472) | Termite gut metagenome, whole genome shotgun sequencing project. | isolation source: worker | host: Macrotermes natalensis | reverse complement strand
ATATCTTCTATATAATCTCCCTCTAATGCAACCCACAAACCTTCCTTTTCATTCAGTTTCCAATGAAGTTTATTAGGAGCAAGCAAATCCATTGTTCCTCCCGATATTCCTTTCCCATTTAGATGTTTCTTTCGCTGGTCGTAGAAAGTGAAGCCCAGATAATTAGGGGTATTACTTGACGCATCTATATAGATGTTATGCAATGGTGCAGGAGTCTTTGTTTCCCAAGTTATAGGTATCGGCTTTATGTAATTTTCTTTAATTATGCCATCCACGCTGAGAGAATAACCGCCAAGAACAATATTCCAATTACCTATGTAATCCTTGGCTATCCCTTTTTGTAATTTGACCTTAAAAACAGAATCATTCTTTTGATATACCCATGTCCCTACAAAAGCGTCATAATTTGCTTGGGAGAATACTCCCATACAAATGAATACAAAAACTAAAAGCACATACATTCGTTTCATGCTATTTCTGAATTATGAAGTAAAGGCAGCTTATTCATCTGCCTTTACTATGAATATCTTCCCATTCATACAACCAAAGTTCAGAGTGCTTTCTACTCCTTGGTCATTATCACATCCACAGGAACAGAGAAGCCGCGAGGGATCCATTCTTCCGGGGAAGGAATCAATATCTTCTATATAATCTCCCTCTAATGCAACCCACAAACCTTCCTTTTCATTCAGTTTCCAATGAAGTTTATTAGGAGCAAGCAAATCCATTGTTCCGCCAAGTATTCCTTTGCCGTTCAGGTGCTGCTTGCTTTGGTCATAGAAGGTGAAGCCCAAATAATTAGAAGTATTACTAATAGCATTAATATAGATATTGCATGATGGTGCAGAAATACTGGCATCCCATTTTGCAGGTATCGTTTTTATATAATTCTCTTTAACTACTCCCTTTACACTGAGATAATAACCACCAAAAATTTTAGTTTTATCTCCAAATTGCCCATATTTTGCTATACCTTTTTGCAATTTGATTTTAAATATCGTATCATTCTTTTGATATACCCATGTCCCTACAAAAGCGTCATAATTTGCTTGAGAGAATACCCCTATACAAATGAGTACAAAAACTAAAAACATATAAATTCGTTTCATATATTTCTGAATTATGAAGTAAAGGTAGCCGAATGAGTTACCTTTACCATGAATATCTTCCCATATGCAACAAAAGCTCAGAGTGTTTGCTTACTCCTTAGTCATTATCACATCTACAGGAACAGAGAAGCCACGAGGGATCCATTCTTCCGGGGAAGGAATCATATCTTCTATATAATCTCCTTCTAATGCAACCCACAAACCTTCCTTTTCATTCAGTTTCCAATGAAGTTTATTAGGAGCAAGCAAATCCATTGTTCCTCCCGATATCCCTTCTCCATTTAGATGCTTCTTGCGTTGGTCGTAAAAAGTGAAACCCAAATAATTGGGAGTATTACTGGAACCTTTGATAAAGATATTACATGATGGTGCAGAAATACCAGGAACCCATGTTGCAGGCATCATTTTTATGTAGTTTTCCTTGACTACTCCCTTTACACTGAGATAATAACCGCCAAAAATAGCATTATAATTTCTTGGATAGCTTTCCACAATACCTTTTTGTAGTTTAATTTTAAAAATAGTATCATTCTTTTGATATACCCATGTCCCTACAAAAGCGTCATAATTTGCTTGAGAGAATACTCCCATACAAATGAGTACAAAAGTTAAAAGCACATAAATTCGTTTCATATATTTCTGAATTATGAAGTAAAGGTAACCGAATGAGCTACCTTTACCATGAATATCTTCCCATATACAACAAAAGCTCAGAGTGTTTGCTTACTCCTTAGTCATTATCACATCTACAGGAACAGAGAAGCCACGAGGGATCCATTCCTCCGGGGAAGGAATCATATCTTCTATATAATCTCCCTCTAATGCAACCCACAAGCCTTCCTTTTCATTCAGTTTCCAATGAAGTTTATTAGGAGCAAGCAAATCCATTGTTCCTCCTAATATACCTTCTCCATTTAGATGCTGTTTGCGCTGGTCATAAAAAGTGAAACCCAAATAATTAGGGCTATCACTGTAAGCTTTAATAAAAATATTGCATGACGGTGCAGAAATACCGGGAACCCATTTTACAGGCATCATTTTTATGTAGTTTTCCTTGACTACTCCCTTTACACTGAGATAATAACCGCCAAAAATAGCATTATAATTTCTTGGATAGCTTTCTACAATACCTTTTTGTAGTTTAATTTTAAAAATAGTATCATTTTTTTGATATATCCATGTTCCTACAAAAGCGTCATAATTTGCTTGAGAGAATACTCCCATGCAAATGAACACAAAAAACAAAAGCGTATAAATTCGTTTCATATTTCATTTATATTAGTTGATTAATTGCAATTATAGTTTGAAATACTTGCATTGCCATTACTGTTCTTGGCTTCCCAAGCGCCTAAAGTCGCATTGCTATTACTATCATAAGATGCGTTGTTCCATAATACATCCAATCCAGAAAGAGAATCTTTCAAGTAATCTATAAATTTGGCAATGACAGCATCAACACCATTAATATCCTTTTTTCCATGCATAATATCATATTTATCTTTCATTTTCGGGTCATTCAATACTTTTTCCGCAAAACCCTTGAACGCATTTTCCGAAGTAATCACTAACGTGAAGCATCCCATGCTGCTTACCACCCCGTAAGAGAAATTCGCCACATCTATTTGGCCACGCTGATACCTTGTAGCCAATACCTTCAAATCTGCCCACGACGGATAAGGTCCTCCTGCCGGATGACTGTGATACTGTTCCACAATCTTCTCGCCACTCAATGAAGTACCTGCATATCCCACATGTTCCGCCTCTTTTTTAGTAGGGTAAACATACTTATCAGAGGTAGTCTTAATCCACCCATTTTCGGTGTCACCCACACGGTAATTCTGCACCGCATTGAACAAATCGTTTACTTTCGATTTTAATGTAACATTGCGTGACAATCTTTTTGCCGAACCACAAGGAGACCTATCTTGATCTAAATCCTGAGGTACAGTAGTAGTGTCATTATTACCATTATTGCCGCCACCACTGGCACCACTGCCACTAGTGAAACCACCGGAAGAGCCGGAAGAGCCGGAAGTACCGGAAGTGCCGCCGTTTGTTCCGCTGGGATCAATCAATGTCATGGAAGAAGTATAGCCATCAAGCCAGCAATGCCAGCCCTTGTCTAGCAATAAGCCGCCCACCCCAGCAAAAGCATGCGTACATTTCCACACCTCATATACGTTTCTTGTTTCTGCATCAGGAATATAGGAAGCAAAGCTTATCCCGCTTGCCGGTGTCTTGTACAGGGCGTTAATTGTGAAATAGTCGAACATCCAAGTCTCCTCCACACCATCGCCGCCTACACGTGTGGTTATGCTTTCGCCCATATCACGCGTGTATATCCTGTAAATTGTAGAGTCTTGTCCCATGGAGAAAAACCAAATACTGTTTATCTCGGAATCAGGAACAGTGCTTTTTACCGGAACGGCATACACTGTGTTTTCCCCTTCGGGAAACCAATGCGCCTTCCCCCAAAGAGGATAGCCGTATTCGTTTACAAAGACAGACACGAAATCAGAAGAGTCATTTTTCTGCTTTAACTGTTCGGTAATCCAACACACATTTTCATCTGCACCGACAGTGTTGAAAAACCGGTCAACCTTACTGTTCCCTATAAAACCCTCCTCCTGCACACAAGCATAAAAACACCCCAGCAGAAACAAAGAAAACAGGCAATAGGCCAAAAATACCTTTCTCATAGTATTAAAATTATGCTACCAGTTTCCCGGATGTAACGATTAAAAATAAAAAGTGTGGGAACTTATTGCATACATCTTCATTCTGTCCATTTTTGCAAAATTTGTTTATAGAAGACAATGCCAATAACACTTTCTGAAAATTATTTTTTAATACAAGAAACAAATATCAGCCACAATATATTAATCAATTTTAATTTTACAATAATAATACAAGAAAAAATACCAACCAAATATTTAGTTGTTATTTAAACAATATTAACCGTAAATAAAAAGATTCGCAATTATGAATTTGGAGTGGTGGGTGGTTGCGGGATGCAAGTGTTTTATTGAGATAATTTGCTTTGCTTTGTGGTGGTGCGGAAACCTCTCCGGAATGTGTTCTGGGAGGGGTAGTCTAAGTATACGACTGAGATAGTCTAAGTATACGACTGAGGGTATCTCAGTCGTATAGTGAGATAGGCTAAGTATGGGAGTGAGATTATGAAGGGTAATTCGGGTTTGGTATTTGTATTCTTTTTTTTGTAAATCAGTGGCTCGTTGGTGTTTTGCTGCATTATGTTAATGATATGCAAGCAAATTATGACGAGATGCTAAATGCTATTTGAATTTTTAGATAAATTGGGCAAAGTTTCGGTTATGGGGAGAGTTACTGTTGGGTGGTCTTTATCCTCACTTTATTTAGTATGAAGCAACCACTTTATTGATGTCAATAAGATGGTCGATATTAATAACCATCAGTAGCGTTATTAATAAATCATTGTCGCGTTTTTAAAGAATATGCCCATCGTTTTTAAAGAATGTGGCCATCGTTTATTAACAGCGAAAAAGAGGCTTTAAAACCTGTCACTAATGTGATATATTACTTCCCTACCAAAGCCTTCTTGTGTTTCTTAAGCTTCTTCATCGCCCAATCATAGTGGCTCGAAGTAGCCGAAACACAGTAAGCGCCCAATGGTGAAGTCCCCGTCCAGTCGAAAGTCTTTTTGGCGAATAACTCATCGTTAGAGAAAGCCTCAATCAAAGCTATTACATCTTTATGACTTTCCTTTAGCATCTTTTTAGCATCCGTCAATGATGTATTCTGATGCTTACCCCAGAATTCAACATTCATTGCCTGATACGTTTTCCAGTTGTACGGCTCAGGAATGAAAGGCTTTGACTCGCCGTTGCGGTTGGAGTTTATCCAGTTCAACAGCAGTTGATGCCACTCGTACAAATGTACCAACACATCGCGCAGATTCTTATCCCTGTCCCAGTGCGCCTCTTTGCCTGCCGCAGCCATTTCGCTGCCGAATGTAGCGTTTTGTTGTTCATCACTCATAAGCTCAATGAGTTTCCACATTTTATCGAACTGCTCATTGGCAGCAATTACTAAATCTGTTTTTGTTGTTGCTCTTGACATAGTTTCTTTTTATTTTATAGGTATATAAACTTTGGTAATCTGCTCTTCGTCGTTTCCTTCAGAGTAACTGACGTATTCCTCAAACGCCATTCCGTGACGTAAGTCGTAATCAAAGTTGACACTGATACGGTTGTATAATTCCTGAAGTCCCGAATAACCGCCTCTTAAAGTATAAACGGCAAACTTGCCTTTTCGTAATTGAATTGTGCCGAACTCTCCTGTCGGGGCAATCTTCTTCTCTACAGAGGCACAGGCATAGAAACGGCAATGTTCGGATTTGGTTATATTGGGGTCGTCAAAACTTAAGCCAATGAAGCGGGTTGTTGCCGACAAGGCTTGTTCGTCTTTCAGGAAACGGACAAGTTTGTTCCACGCAATTCTGTAAGGCTCATCTTCTCCGTATTTCCCGATAATCCGTATATAAACCAGTTCCAAGTCTTTTTCTTCACAAACTTCCGGTTGCAGATGATTCCCGCGGTTTCCACTACTTTTACTTTTCACATAGCCCGTTAGCCGACTTTGAAGTTCGTCCATATATGCTTTCGGAGATATGCCGAATTGTTTCTTAAAGGCTTTGGAGAAAGATTGCGGGTTGTCGTAACCAACCATTTCTGCGAGTCGTGTCAGACTCATTTCCTCTGTTTGCATGTACAATACCGCACGCTCCATGCGTTGCCGTGCCACGTATGAGTATAGAGACTCATTCAGTGCCGAACGCATAATACGAAGTAACTGTCGTTGCGAAACATTGATTTCATTAGCCAATGTATCCAACAGCAAAGGTTTGTACAAATTCACACTGATATAGTCAATTACCTGATTGACTTTTTGCTGATATATATTTTCCGTACTGCTTCGCATATTCAAGATATTGAGTGTAAAGATATGGATTCCGTACGGATTGGGTGTTGTCCAATCTCGCCAATTTGCATGATGACTCTTAGTTGTGCCTGTGAATGGCTTTATTATCCCCCCTTTATCTTAACATAATTCAGCCTCGTGTACTGCTTATTCCCCGAAGTATAGGTACGTGCAATGCGTGCTGAGGCAACGTTTACCGTTTCTCCGGGTTGGAATGCATGTGCCGTGTCGGGCAATTGGCACGACTCGCGGCTTGCCGCATGGGCGCTTATGCGGAAGGTGACAAGATTACCGATAGGGTCTTCCAGTGTAAGCACCTGCCGGACGTAGAAATAAGGAATGTTTTCTTTTACGATGGTCTTGTAAGGGTCATCTTCCAACCGCACATGGAGCACTTTCAGGGTAAGACCTTCCACTTTCTCTCCTTCCTTTCCCAGAAAACGGCTGGTGGAATACTTCTGGCGTGCCTGCCGCTTCTGAACATCGAGGTGTACGGAATGATATATCTTCGCTATCTGCACAAAACGTTCCTGCTTGGGAATGCGTGGGGTAAACTTATAGGCAACCCAACTGATATACCCTGGGTCGATGCGGAAGATTTCGTGCAGGAAGTGCCCATGGTATTTACCGTGTGAGATGATATCGTCCCCTTTGCTCTGCATACGCTTGGCATTGTACTCCATCAGTAGCAGGCAGCGCGAAGAGTAATAGCACAGGCTGCTTGCTGCCCGCAGGCTCTCGTTGATGTCTTCGGAAAGGTCTTGGATGTAGAATATGGACAGCCGTTCGGGCAAAGGCGAGTAAATCCATAATGAATAGCGGGGATATCCATGGCGGGGCAATACAACAAGATAAGCGCCTGCCTCTTTGTAGGAGGCTCTTCTCCGGTTGTATTCTGTGAGCTTCTTATACAACAGGTCTTGTTCTGCTTCGGATATACCCGGAATAATTGGATTTGCCATAGATACCAGATTATTTATTCAAAGATATGATTTTCCGGGCAAATAATCAAGCTTTGTATGGTGCAGATACATATTATTGTTACTTTTACCCTGTCATATTTAAAATACTTAATCTGATATGAAAAAGATATATTTGTTCTATGCACTTTGCATGTTTTCCATAGCCTTGTTGAATGCACAAAGCGTTGAAAGCCGTATTGCACCTCCTGCGGGGTATGTGCGCGAGGCTTGTGAGCAATCATCCTATACCGTTTACCTGCGCCGGTTGCCGTTACTGCCGCAAGGGAGTAAAGTGTTGCTCTATAATGGAAAGGAAAAGAGGAATCAGGCAGCAGCATTTGCCGTGGTGGATATGGAAATAGGTAACCGCGACTTGCTGCAATGCGCGGATGCCGTGATACGCCTGCGTGCGGAATACTTATGGGCGCAGAAACGTTATGATGAGATTAAGTTCAATTTCACAAGCGGGTTTAAAGCAGAATATAAAAAGTGGGCAGACGGAAATCGCATCAAAGTAAATGGCAATGCCGTGCAATGGTATGCATCCGGAGGGCGCGACTATTCTTATCAGACTTTCCGTAAATATCTGGATATTGTTTTCATGTATGCCGGAACGGCTTCTTTGTCGAAAGAACTTGTCCCAGTTCCTTATGCGTCCTTGAAGCCCGGTGATGTATTTATCATAGGCGGTTCACCGGGTCATGTAGTCATTGTAGTGGATGTGGCGGTGCATCCTCAAACAGGGAAGAAGGTGTTTCTGCTGGCGCAAAGCTATATGCCTGCCCAGCAGATTCACATATTGGTTAATCCCGCTAACCGTAAACTATCGCCCTGGTATGAGCTTTCCGACACTGATGAAGGTAAACTCTATACCCCGGAATGGGTGTTCGGGAAGAAAGACCTGAAACGTTTTGCGCTTTAGAATCTTACCATCAGCTCCAACACCACCTTATCCTGTTCCGATTCCTTGGCTATGCTGTTTTTGGCATAGAAGTACTTTTCGACATTCAGGCGGAGGTCTGTTTGGAATGCCTTGCCGAAGCTGAAAGTGAGGCCACCCGTTACGCGATGCCGTTTATAGTCGGTAGTGATTAAAGCGCCGGTTTCTGCATCCGTAGCCTTGCCGTCGCTCTGGCTGGTCATCATATCGTAGCGCACGAGGAAAGACATTTTATTGAATACCTTTCTTAAAGGCAAGTCGTAGTTGATAAAGCTGTTTACGGAGTGTACATCGTCGTAAGCATTGTCTGCATACGTTTTATACAGATATTCCCCTTCAATATGAAGACGGCCGGATTCGTAGAAAAGTCCTACGTCGTAAGAATTAATCTTCACGTCCTGCGGCTGGATACCCTGTGCGCTTAAAACCAGGTTCAGCTTCTTGGCAAACCGGAATTGCGCCTTGGTGGAGTAATTCACCTCTTTGTGCCACTTCTTTTGGTCGGTCAGTCCCGAACCGTTGTACAGTCCGCCCTCTAACGTGACAGGTACTTCGGTGCCGAATGTATAACCTAACGTAACACCAACGTCACGTACATTACCAACCTGTTTCGCTATGAACGACCGGTTGGCAAAGTATTGCTGGTGCGGCGACCGGTGGGCGTCGATGGTGAACGGCACACGCATCTGCCCCGCGCTTATCGTAAAGTCCTTTATTAGGAAGAGGCGTGCATAAGCATCCAGCATCTTGATTTGTCCTTCGTCGGAGAGGTCGATTTCAGCTTTGTAGGCCACTATCGGCAGTACGTTGCCTGTAAGGCTGACGCGTGCGTTGCGCACTTCGAAGCGTCCGGCGCCCATTCCGGTCTGATATTCATATTTGGAGCGAATCGTTCCATGCACTTCCGGCAGATAGTCTTTGGTTTCCAGTTGTTCCTTATCTATTTTCTTTCCGTCTTCGTTGTGATACGGATTCTGAGCGCTTACGGCCAGAGGCAATAGCAGGATGGCAAATAGCAATAATGCATTTTTTTTCATAATTTCCAATTATAGTCTATTAATTTATGGGGGGCAAAGTACGGTAATAGATGTTATGTTCCTGTGTCATAGGTATTTCATTTATGTTACAATGGGGTGCCATGCGTTATTCTCGGCGGCAAAGATATGGAGAAATGTTGGTTTCCGGAGTAATTGCAGCAGAATTTCTGTGCCTCTGTCTTCAAACATAGTCGTCCGCCTACCCATTTCGTGCAATTCGTGATTCGTAAAAGATTACAAATGGAAATCCCTGTATTACTCATCATAAATCAGTCGTATACCGAACCCTATTCACTATACGACTGAATGGCATTCAGTATACGACTGAACCCTATTCAGTCGTATACTCATTTCACCCCTCTCAGAACATGTTTTGGATGGGGGTAAATGGGCTTTTGAGCAAGTAAGGAGTATAGTAAACTTTCTCAATAAATAGCTACAAGAAACGAGGTAATTCAGAATAGCTGTGCGAATAAAATTTTGGTGCGGTCATCCTAAAAAAGGTATGTTTTTCTGTTTTATCTGCCTGAAATCATCTACTTTTGCGAATTAAAACAAAATAATAAAGTTCTGTTATGAAACGTTTCTTTTTTATCATTTGTGTGCATGTGCTGTTTTGTACGGTAGCTGATGCCCAGATAAACATGCAAGACTCTACAGTGCAGGTAATGGCCTATTGGAATATAGGAGACAAGTATGACTATTCATATCATCATAAGGTGTACACGGTAGAGAATGGTGACACCGTAGTGGCCCGTGAATACACTTCCCCTTTTTCCATAGAAGTAGTGGATTCTACAGCCAATAGTTATACATTGGAGCTCCGTTCTCAAGGCTCGCAGTACGAGGTGATGGATGAGACTACGAAGATGATGAGTGAAATAGAAAACCCGGCAGGCAGGAATATGCTGTTCCGTATTAAAACCAATGAATACGGAACTTACCAGGGTATTGAAAACATGGCTCAATGTATGGATACCCTGAACGTGGTGCTTGAGCAGATGGAAGAAACCTATCGTAAAAAGATTCGTGAAACAATGACGGAGCAACAAGCAGATGAAGCTCTCGGAAAAATGAAACAAATATTACAGAGTATGCGAAGTGAACAGCTGCTGCTTGCAGCCGTCAAGCCTTATTTGCGTCTGTTCAGCTTTCACGGATATTACTACCCGATAGATATGGAAACCTCCTCCAATATGAAAGCGGAAACCTTTTACAGTCCGGGCGCTCCTATAGATTATACATCTACGGTATGGACTGATGGTGTTGATCCTGAGACTTCCTATGCCTATTTTGGCTGGGAGAATGTTTACGACAGTGACCAGTTGATACAGGCCTATCTGAAATATATCGGTAAAACATTGCTTGATGGTAAAGAGCTGTCCGATTCTCCGGAACGTCCTTATGTGTTCGTAAAAGATAATACCTGGATTGCCGTGCATACAGATACCGGCATTACGACAAGGGTCAGTTATGTGAAAGAAAGCGGGCAGGGTAAAAAGCAAAATATAGAAGAGGAGGAGATTGAAATGCTCTTTGACGAAGATGAATGATATCTTTATTGGGAAATGAGCCGAATCGTTCTCACCGATAAATTATCATTTAGTGCTATTATTGTAGATAAGCGTTATTAATTCTAAACATCAAATGGAGAAACCGGAAAAGCGGGTATTGGTAGGCATGAGCGGCGGTATAGACAGTACCGCTACCTGCTTGATGCTGAAAGAGCAGGGGTACGAGATAGTTGGTCTCACCATGTGGGTATGGGGAGATGAACCTGTTGAAGCCCGCCGGCTTGCCGATACTATGGGCATTGAACATTATATAGTGGACGAGCGCGAAACCTTCCGCAAAGTAATCGTGCAGAATTTTATAGACGAATACTGCCGGGGACGGACACCGAACCCTTGCGTAATGTGTAATCCCCTGTTTAAATTCCGAATCCTTGCAGAGTGGGCAGATAAACTGGAGTGCGCCTTTATAGCTACCGGGCATTACTCCCGCCCGGAAGAACGGAACGGGAAAACATACATCGTTGCCGGAGATGACGACAGGAAAGACCAGTCTTATTTCCTCTGGCAACTGGGACAGGAAGTGCTGAAACGGTGCATTTTCCCCCTGGGTACATATACCAAAGTGAAAGTACGCGAATACTTGCGCGCAAAAGGCTATCAGTTGAAGGCCGAAGAAGGGGAGAGCATGGAAGTATGCTTCATTAAAGGCGATTACCGCGACTTCCTGCGCGAGCATTCTCCTGAGATAGACCGTGAAATCGGTGCCGGATGGTTCGTCAACTCCGAAGGGGTGAAGTTGGGAGAGCATAAGGGGTTTCCTTACTATACCATCGGCCAGCGGAAAGGTCTGGATATCGCCTTGGGCAAACCGGCTTATGTATTGAAAATCAATTCGCAGAAGAATACAGTGATGCTGGGCGACGCTGAACAACTGAGAACCGAATATATGCTTGCCGAACAAGACAACATAGTAGACGGGCAAGAGTTCTTCTCCGCTCCTGATTTAACGGTGCGCATCCGCTATCGCAGCAAACCGATTCCCTGCACTGTAAAGCGCCTGGAGGATGGACGTTTGTTTGTACACTTCCTGACTGAAGCATCGGCCATTGCACCCGGTCAGTCCGCCGTGTTCTATATAGGCAGGCGGGTAGTGGGCGGCTCGTTCATTGCATCGCAGCGGGGCATCGGGTTGGTGATTGCAGAGAATTTATGAATGATAATATAGCGAAACGGAATCTCAATCCGGTTGCTGCGCAATGCAAGCAATTCTTTAGACGCGGATAACGCGGATGACGCGGAACTCTTTTTAATTATGATAACATAGCGCAGCATTTAAAAATCCGCGTCATCCGCGTTATCCGCGTCTAAAAAATTATAGTATAAACTAATTATGAACACTTACTTATTGAAAAAATAATAAATATAAGAAGATATGAGAAAAGCCATTTTCCTTTTAAGCCTTATCCTGTTTGCAACGGGAGTATCGGCACAGCAAGATACATTGAAGTATCGCATCAGCCTGAAAGATAAAGCTGCCACGGAGTATTCGTTGAAACACCCGGAGAAATTCCTGTCCGACAAGGCCATTGAACGTCGTAAGCGACAGAATCTTCCCATTGATTCCACAGACCTTCCGGTTTGCTGCAAGTATATAGATGAGATACGCAAGCAAGGAGTACGGATTGTAGTGACCGGAAAGTGGGATAACTTCGTGACAGTATCCTGCAACGATACCACGCTGATTGACCGCATTGCCGCCCTGCCTTTTGTTCGTTCCACAGAGAAAGTCTGGATAGCTCCCGGAGCAGATAAACCGTCGGTAGCAACGAAACGTGATTCCGCCATCAACCAACCGAAAATATACCCGGACAGCATTTACGGACCTGCCGTCGCCCAAATTCGATTAAGCAACGGAGACAAGTTGCATGAAGCCGGCTATAAAGGCCGGGGTATGACGATTGCCGTTATAGATGCCGGTTTCCACAATGCGGATAAGATAACAGCCTTGCAGAACACCCGCGTACTTGGCGCAAAAGACTTCGTAAATCCACAGGCTGATATCTATGCCGAAAGCAGTCATGGCTTGTCCGTGTTTTCGTGTATTGGCATGAATCAGCCTAATGTAATGACCGGCACTGCCCCCGAAGCCTCTTTCTGGTTGCTTCGCAGCGAAGACGAGTATTCGGAACATCTGGTAGAACAGGATTACTGGGCTGCCGCCGTAGAATTTGCCGATAGCGTGGGTGTGGACGTAATCAATACCTCTTTGGGGTACTACGCATTCGACGACAAGTCGAAGAATTACGAATACCGTGACCTCGATGGGCGTCGTGCATTGATGTCCCGCCAGGCTTCCCGCATTGCGGACAAAGGAATGGTATTGGTATGTAGCGCCGGAAATGCAGGTTCGGGAACCTGGAAGAAGATAACTCCTCCGGGAGATGCCGATAATGTGCTGACGGTGGGTGCTATTGATAAAAAAGCTGTGCTGGCGCCTTTCTCTTCCATTGGCAACACGGCTGATGGGCGCGTTAAACCGGATATTGTGGCAGTTGGCCTGGGTTCGGATGTGATACGTACGGATGGTAATCAGGGAAGGGCTAACGGTACTTCTTTCTCATCACCCATCATGTGCGGCATGGTGGCTTGCCTGTGGCAGGCTTGCCCGAAGCTGACAGCGAAAGAAATAATCGAGTTGGTACGCTCTTCGGGCAACCGTGCCGCTTTCCCTGATAATATCTATGGATATGGAGTGCCTGATATGTGGAAGGCATATAATGACTATAAAAATCGCCGCTAACGAATGGAAGCCCTATCCCTGTTGGAGCTTAACTCCCTGGTGCGCCGCAGCCTCGAGCAATGCCTGCCCAATGAATATTGGGTACAGGCGGAGTTGAGCGATGTGCGTTCTAACACTACCGGTCATTGTTACCTGGAATTTATTCAGAAAGACCCCCGCAGCAACAGTCTGGTGGCTAAGGCTCGGGGAACAATCTGGTCGAATGTCTACCGCCTGCTGAAACCCTACTTTGAGGAGGCAACGGGACAGGCGTTTGTCTCCGGCATTAAGGTACTGGTTCAGGTTACCGTCAGTTTCCACGAACTTTACGGCTATAGCCTTACGGTGCAGGACATCGACCCCACTTATACGTTAGGCGATATGGTGCGCCGTCGCCGGGAAATACTGAAGCAACTGGAAGAGGAAGGTGTCCTGTCTCTGAATAAAGAACTGGAAATGCCTGACTTGCCGCAACGCATCGCAGTTGTTTCGTCTGCCACGGCTGCCGGTTATGGCGATTTCTGCCATCAGTTGAAAAACAACCCTCGTGGCTTCTTCTTTTATACCGAATTATTTCCTGCCCTGATGCAAGGCAACATAGAAGATTCCATATTGGCCGCCCTGGATAAAATACTGAGTCGCCGGGAAGAGTTTGATGCCGTGGTCATTATTCGCGGCGGTGGAGCCACTTCCGACCTTTCCGGCTTCGATACTTATCTGCTTGCTGCCGCCTGCGCGCAATTCCCGCTGCCGATTATCACCGGGATAGGGCATGAGCGAGACGATACGGTGCTCGATTCCGTAGCCCATACCCGTGTGAAAACACCGACTGCTGCTGCGGAATATCTCATAAGCTGCATGAGTCTTGCTGCTGACGAACTGGAAGTTCTTGCCAATCGTCTGCACGAGGGTGTTTTTTCGTTATTGGAAGAACAGCGCAAGAAACTTGCGATGCTTAAGAATCGCATTCCTTCTGCCGCTTTCAAGCGTGTATCTGAGGCAAAGCTGGCTCTGCTTACGGTGCGGAAGGATATATTTCAGTCGGTTACTGCTTCCCTGTCCCGTCAACGGCACCGTCTGGAGTTGCTGCAACAACGTTTGGTGGATGCGGCGCCTGAAAAACAGTTGGCCCGTGGTTACAGCATTACATTCAAGGATGGCAAAGTGGTGAAGGATGCTTCTCTGTTAAATGCGGGAGATGAATTGGTAACCTATTTAGAAAAAGGAAATGTACTTTCCGTATTGAAAGAGAAAAGACCTTGATAGCTTTTTGGTTACTTGTTACTCAAGTTTCGCATGGAAACTTGAGTCAATTAATAGCGATTCCTTCTATCTCTATCAATAACTCGTTCCTGCATACATCCGCACACATATAAGATATGGGGACGTTCAGCTTATAGCTATCCAATAGCTCGTATGCCTCTTTGTAATCAGATTTCTCTTTCAGGTACACGCGCAGTATCTTAAGTTGCGCATTGCCAATCAACTGAGCAATGTTCTCCATCGTGATGTGAAGCTGACGCTCAAGCCCTACACCCGCCATACTCTCTTCTCCGCGAATGGCAGCCGTGCCCGATACATATATCAATTCCCTATCGTCAAATGTCATGCTCTTTGCCCGCTCAAATTTGGGAGTTGCTTTTTCCTCATTGGCATTTTCCAGCACCTGCACGGAATAGGCGTGGGCGGCCACTTGCAACTTGTTGTCAATGGCAGTCATGAAACATCCTGGACGGGCGAATACTGCCGCATCCATATCCACCAGCACTCCTCCCAGATTCGTGCCGATGCCCGTTGCGGCAGGATATCCGGTACTCCATGTGGCGCGTTTGTAGAAGTTGCTGCGTACGTTGTTGAACATCTGATAATGTTGGTCGAAGCCGTCAAAGCCTGTAATCTGCTCGATATAATTCCACTGCCTGATGATACTCTCAACCGGAAATCCTTCCCGGTGCAGCACTTCGCTGGCTAACCGGAATATCTCTACGGATTGTTGCTGAGTATTGAAGGTGATGATATCGCTGTGAAAACCTCCGGCAAAGAGGAAACGCCCGTCCGTGTTTCTCAGTACAACGTACGGAAAGCCATTGTTAGGATGGTAAGCGACAGAATCCGTATCGTCCGCCCGGTAACTGTGTACCTCCAGCGTCAACCTGCCGTCCAGCGCCGGCTGGGACACATAACTGAATACTGGCAGTCGTTCTGCGAACAATCTCTCTATTTTGTCGAACAGCGTTGTACGCCGGGTTACGTATTGCACATTGTCTGCGGGTGTGCCGAAGAAAATCAGCCGGAAGATATGCTCGTTTTCAGGCAATTGAGCTAATAAAGTGTCTGCCATAGTTTCGAAATCCGCTTCTTCCGTGGTGTATATGCTATAGTGTATCTTTTCGCAATAGTTCATACTTTTCTATGTTGTCTCTTCTTTTTCTGTATTTGGAATGATGTTGTGAAACATGTTTCGAAGATAAGGCGATATTTAAAAAGGAAGAAGTAATCAACTGAAAAAAAGCTCAAACATGTTGTATAGCATAAAATGTAGGTGTTTGTTTCAACCTCTATTTTTCTACGGTTTATGCGGGGTGAAACCATACTTGCTCCTCTTCTCCTCCTCTTCTGCTCCTTTCCCGCTCCTCTAAAAGTACCATTTAAGAGGAGCAGAAGAGGAGCAATAGAGGAGCGGGACAGGTTCAGGTAGCAGGGAGAGGTGGTTAGGTAACATGCAGACAGCTTCTGAAACTTAAATCATATTCGCCGATTATTGAAACAGTTTTATTTTTTTTGCCTTACTTTGCAGGGTATTATAATACAAGGAGTATATGGCAGCAAAAAAAGAAACATATTCTCAAGCTATGGAACGCTTGGAGAAGATTGTCCGCCAGATGGACAATAACGAGTTGGAAATAGACGTTCTCGCTGAGAAAATAAAGGAGGCAAATGAAATCATTGCGTTTTGCAGTGACAAATTGACTAAAGCCGACAAGGAAATTGAAAAATTACTGTCGGAGAAGCAGGAATATGGGGAATAAAGGCTAATTTTGTTGCTCAATATACATTAATTTAAGTTTTGCACGTTTTATGTTGTTTATAATCAGAAGTATCTCTATTAGCTTCGCTGACAGATTATTTAATTTCTTTCAGCAAGGAACGTTCTCCTCCTCCCGGGAGGAGGAGTACCCGCAGGGGGAGGTGGTAGGTGAAAAAAGAATTCCTTAGAGTTATGATTAATAGGTATTTTATTGTTTTACCTACCACCTCCCCCCTTACGGGGTACTCCTCCTCCCGGGAGGAGGAGAACGTTCCTTGCTGAAAGAAATTAAATAATCTGTCAGCGAAGCTAATAGAGATACTACTGATTATAAACAACATACAAGACTTGAGTACATTAAGATAACTAATACTTTGAGATATGAAAGAAATAGATTGGGCTAATCTGTCATTCGGATACCTGAAGACAGATTACAATGTGCGGATTAATTTCCGCGAAGGAGCATGGGGCGAACTTGAAATCAGCAGTAGCGAACAGATCAATCTGCACATGGCGGCTACTTGTCTGCACTATGGTCAGGAAGCTTTTGAAGGTCTGAAAGCATTCCGTGGCAAGGATGGCAAAGTCCGCATTTTCCGCCTGGAAGAGAATGCCGCCCGTATGCAGTCCACCTGCCGGGGGATTATGATGGCTGAATTGTCGACAGAACGTTTCAGGGAAGCCGTGCTGAAAGTGGTGAAAATGAACGAACGCTTTATTCCGCCTTATGAGAGCGGCGCTTCACTTTATATCCGTCCGTTACTGATTGGTACGGGGGCGCAGGTAGGTGTCCGTCCGGCTGACGAATATATGTTCCTGATATTTGTTACTCCGGTAGGTCCATACTTCAAGGGTGGCTTCTCGGTAAATCCTTATGTCATTACCCGTAAGTACGACCGTGCTGCTCCGCTCGGAACAGGTATTTATAAGATTGGCGGTAACTATGCAGCCAGTTTGCGTGCCAGCCATGAGGCTCATGCCGCCGGCTATTCCGCCGAGTTCTATCTGGATGCCAGGGAAAAGAAATACATTGATGAATGCGGCGCCGCCAATTTCTTCGGAATTAAGGATAATACATACATCACTCCGCAGTCAACTTCCATTCTGCCCTCTATCACGAACAAGAGCTTGATGCAATTGGCGGAAGATATGGGCATGAAGGTAGAACGTCGTCCCGTGGCGGAAGAAGAACTCTCTACTTTCGAAGAAGCGGGCGCATGTGGCACGGCGGCGGTTATCAGTCCTATCGAACGTATCGACGACCCGGAAAACGGGCATTCCTATATCATTGCCAAGGATGGCAAACCGGGACCTTTATGCACGAAGTTGTACAACAAGCTGCGTGGCATTCAGTATGGTGACGAACCTGATACGCACGGCTGGGTAACTGTTCTGGAATAACGCATGAGTAAAGGTAAGTTAGCGAAGTTTGCCGATATGGCAAGTTATCCGCACGTGTTCGAGTATCCTTACTCGATGGTGGATGATGTGCCTTTTGAGATGAAGGGGCGATGGAATGAATCGTTCTTCGGGAATGACCGTCCCATTGTTTTGGAATTAGGTTGCGGGCGCGGTGAGTACACCGTAGGGCTGGGACGGCTATTCCCCGATAAGAACTTCATCGGAGTCGATATCAAGGGTGCCCGTATGTGGGCGGGCGCTACGGATTCGTTGGCGGCGGGCATGAAGAATGTAGCCTTTCTGCGCACCAATATCGAAATCATCGACCGTTTCTTTGCCGCGAATGAGGTAAGCGAGATATGGCTCACCTTCTCTGATCCGCAGATGAAGAAGGCCACCAAGCGTCTGACTTCCACCTGGTTTATGGAGCGGTATCGCAGGTTCCTGAAACCGGATGGCATCATTCACCTCAAGACGGATAGTAATTTCATGTTCACTTATACCCGCTATATGATTGAGAAAAACCATCTTCCTGCGGATGTGATGACGGAAGACCTGTATCACTCCGGTATGGCGGACGATATTCTCAGCATCAAGACCTATTATGAACAACAGTGGTTGGAGCGCGGGTTGAACATCAAGTATATCAAGTTTCACTTGCCGGCAGAAGGCGAACTTCACGAACCTGATGTGGAAATAGAATTAGACGAATATCGCAGTTACAACCGCAGCAAGCGGAGCGGACTGCAAACTTCAAAATAGCAAACAGCGTGGTTATTGACCTCATTACATTTATAATATGACACTTTATCCTAAGCTTATTTTAGATGCACTGGCAACGGTGCGTTATCCCGGTAGCGGTAAGAATCTTGTAGAGGCTGAGATGGTTGCCGATAATTTGCGTATTGACGGGATGAAAGTTAGTTTCTCGTTGATATTCGAGAAACCGACAGACCCTTTCATGAAATCAGTAGTTAAGGCGGCGGAAGCGGCTATTCATACGTATGTATCCAATGAAGTGGAAGTTACCATTGCTACTGAAAGCAAGCAGGCAGCACGTCCCGAACCGGGTAAACTGCTGCCGCAAGTGAAGAACATTATCGGAATCTCTTCCGGTAAAGGCGGCGTGGGTAAATCAACGGTATCGGCTAATCTTGCGGTGGCTTTGGCTAAGTTGGGTTATAAGGTTGGTTTGCTGGATGCTGATATTTTCGGGCCTTCCATGCCGAAGATGTTTCAGGTGGAAGATGCTCGCCCTTATGCTGAGAATGTAGGCGGTAGAGATTTGATAGTGCCTGTCGAGAAGTATGGCGTCAAATTGCTCTCTATCGGTTTCTTTGTGGATCCTGACCAGGCAACGCTGTGGCGTGGCGGTATGGCAAGCAATGCTTTGAAGCAACTGATAGCGGATGCAAGCTGGGGAGAACTTGATTATTTCCTCATTGACCTTCCTCCGGGAACAAGCGATATCCATCTGACAGTAGTTCAAACACTCGCCATGACCGGCGCTATTGTTGTCAGCACTCCGCAAGCTGTGGCATTGGCAGATGCGCGTAAGGGTATCAATATGTTTATCAACGACAAGGTGAATGTGCCCATTCTTGGTTTAGTAGAGAATATGGCATGGTTTACTCCAGCCGAACTGCCGGAGAATAAATACTATATTTTCGGTAAGGAAGGCACCAAAAGGTTGGCGGAAGAGATGAATGTTCCCTTGCTGGGACAAATACCTATTGTACAAAGCATCTGCGAAAGCGGAGACAACGGTACTCCCGTAGCGCTTGACGAAAATGCCATGACGGGGCGCGCTTTCCTGCAATTAGCAGCAAGCGTAGTTCGCCAGGTGGATAAGCGTAATGTGGAGATGGCGCCGACTGAGGTGGTGAGGATGAATAAATAAAAAGAGGAGAGGACGTGCTATAAAAAAAGAAGCTGTATCAGAAGTTTAAGTTTATTATCTTTCATCCGCAGATTACACAGATTGCGCTGATTTATTTGAAACCTAATCCGTGTTATCTGCGCCATCTGCGGATGCAAAATATCTTTTTGATAGTGTGCCTTACTTTTGGTGCACTATTTTTTTTGTTCTAAACTCTTATGGCATTTTTATTCTGTCATTCAGTTATTCATATAGATTGCTTTATTGCAATTTGAACATAAAGGGAAATGTATATTTCACATTGACAGCCTTTCCTTTGTGCATACCTGGTTGCCACTTGGGCATATTATTCATAACGCGGATAGCTTCTGCATCCAACAAGGGATTTATACCTTGAAGTACTTTGGATTTTGTAACATTTCCATCTTTATCAATAATCATCTGTACCACTACCCGTCCTTGTATTTTTGCTTTCTGTGCTTCTACCGGATATTTGGTGTTTTCGGATATATATTGCAGCAGAGCTGACGTACCACCGGGAAATGAAGGCATTTTATCTACTACCTCAAATACCGTTTCACCGTCAGTTGCAGAACTCCCTTGATCTGCGGTTTCACTTGCTTTCCGGATAGGACTTTGCTTCTCTTCTTTATTCTTTTCGCTTAAACGGAACATTACAGGAACCGTATATTTCACTCGAACCGCTTTACCTTTATGTATACCCGGTTTCCAATTCGGCATTGTGCCTATAACGCGTATGGCTTCGTTATCCAAACTCGGATGGACTCCACGAAGGAGTTTTGTATTAGAAATACTACCATCCACATTTACTACAAATTGTAGCATTACCCGTCCTTGGATACCATTCTTTTTTGCATCTTCCGGATATATAATATTCTTGGATAAGAATTTCATAAATCCACTCATTCCACCTTCCGGATATTCCGGCATTACTTCTGTTACTTCATATATCGGGTCATCAGGATTATTTGTTACCGGATTTTGATTGCCATCCTTATCCGTTTTCCCTTTTTGAGGCACTTGTTTGTTCTTATCCTGTTGTGAGTCTGGCGCTTCTGTTCGTAGCGCTTCGGTTGCAACTTCCATATCATGCGTTTTTACCGCCATATTTTCTTCTACAGCCTCTATGACGTCTTTAGCAACTTCTTTCGTGGTGCGCGCCACGGTTTCGATGTTGCTGATAATCATGAGTAAGGCTGCCAAAGGGAGAAACATCAGATACTTGGTTCTCCCTATTTCACGGGTTCTTTTTTTGTTCATCATTTTGATGCGTTTTTTTAAAGGTAAAACATTAAAACTGTTATAGATAGTTGCTGCAGCCTTATGGTGTGACAGTCCTAACAGATGATACTGATAGGCTTTGGAATCGTGCCCGGTTTCCAGTACACGGCTATCCGCCAGATATTCCAGGTTGGTGCGGATTTCCCGTTTCATGAGCCAGGCAAAGGGGTTGAACCAGCAGAGCGCGCATACAAGCTCACTGACGAGTACATCAATGGAATGCCATTGGCTGGCATGTGCCTGTTCGTGAGTCAGTATTTCGCTGAGTTCTTGTTCTGTGTGCGAAGCCGGATAAATAAATACCCAGTGGAAGAAAGAAAAAGGTCCTTCGGGTTGTTTAAGCAAGTGTACATTGGAGTTTCCCATCCGTATTTTCCGGCAACGGAAAACCAACCGGATAATACCGCTTAATTGTATAAGTAACCGGATAGCTAACAGAGCCACTACTCCCCAATAAATAAAGTCGGCGGATTTGAGCAGGAGCGCTTTCCAGTCGGAAGTTACTTGCTCCGGTGTTAGTGTGATTTCCGGCAACACAATGTTGGCATACAAATCCACCATAGCTACCATCGGCTCTTGTTCCGTAATCCACGACTGGATATTCAGCAATGGATAAGCGGCCGATACGGCAAAGAAACACAGCAATGCCGCCCTGCGCCACGCGAAGAACGTGTCTTTATAGAAAAACAGCCGGTAGAATGCATAAAACAGCACAATGGCTACGTTGATTTTTAGAAAATAGGCCAACATATTTGTTTAGTGATTTATTTTCCTTTTTCAATCATATCAATTATATCTTTCAGGTCATTGGCTGAAATCTTCTGCTCTTTGGCAAAGAATGAAACCATTTCCTTATATGAATTCTCAAAATAGTTACGCACGAAGCCGCTCATGAAGGTGCGTTTGTATTCGCTTTCGCGAATGGCCGGCGAGTATTGGTATGTATTTCCTACCCGGGTGGTAATGAGATACTGCTTCCGTTCCAGATTTTTCACTATGGAAGCTACCGTAGTGTAAGGAGGGGCAGGTTTGGAATATTTGGCTACGATATCCTTAACGAAGCAACTGCCCAGTTCCCAAATATAAATCATTGCTTCTTCTTCTTGCATTGTTAACTTTTCCATGGAATAAAAGTATTAATTTGAATTCAATGCAAATCTACGAATATTTCGTAGTTAAACAATAGACAGTGAGTTAATTATTCTAAATCCCGCTCCAGGAGTCGCAGGGAAGGTGCTTTTTAACGATTGTAGTGAAAAGCTGCGGGCAAGGTAAGCTTATCGGAACCTCAAGGAATAGTCGTTTCTTTCCGCTTCACGTACAGTTTGTGCGAACCTGCTCCGTTGGTGGTGATGTTTGTTTCCGGCATTTCTTTCCAGCGCATCAATTCTTTGGCGGCGGTGTTTCGCAGCAGACCTGTCAGCTGGCAGTAGTCGCTCACTTTCATATAAGGGTGTTCTTCCAGATATTTCTGCGCTAACTTTAATCGTTGTTCCGGTGTGTATTTTTGTGAGGAACGACCGGGTTTGGTTTCCGAACGGTTCAGCCGGCAACGCCTTCCTGTCTCCATAATGAATTGTTTGTCAGCACGGAAGTTGATGTTCTGCACATAGATGCTCATTGCATTTACTCGCCGCCCTCCTTTTTCGGCAGATTCCCGTTCTTTGCCCCGGCGCATGCCCAGCGCGGGTGTGAAGATGCCCAGCCCGTCTACTTTCACCGAGTTGCCTTGCGCCATCTGGTAAGCAATTTCTTGTGTGAGCGAGCGCACCAGTCCTATGATGTCTCCCGGTGTGAACGAACTTGAATAATTGATGTTGTTTGCGATGTATTCCAAGTTTACCTGGTTCCACAGCTTCATGCGTGGATAGAGGATGCGTTCGCCCTCTTCGTTTGGCAGGTTCGATTCCTGCATTTCATATTCAGCCATTGTTCTCTTATGATATTAATATTGTTTTCCTGTGATAATAATGATGTGCGTGATTACAGCAGATGATAGAACAGTTTTTCCCTGACTTTGAGGCATTCTCTCCTTGGGGATGAGGATGGTTGAGGTAGGGGTGAAAGTTTATCTCCAGCCTGGAGATAAACATCTCTAAGTTGGAGATGTGTATCTCTAAGCTGGAGATATACATCTCCAGTGCAAAGATAAACTTTAGAACCTGACTGTGCAAGGCTTGGTCTAAGGTTTATTGTGACTCTGATGCTGCATCAACAGCTTTCAGAAGCTCCTCTTTCATCTTACTTGCACCGGGGAAGCCTACTTGTCTGTACGTCACATTTCCTTCACGGTCTATAACAAGATAGGTGGGAACGCCGGAGATATTGAAGCTCTTGCCCAGATACTTCCATTGATCCTCTGTCAGGCGATAGTGTTCGCCATGAATATCGGGAATCATATTCTCCCAGGTCTTTAGCGGAGAAGTTTCACCGGTGATATACAGATACACGATATCTTTGTCTTTCAATTCCTCTTTCATGGGGGCCATGGCTTTGTTTGCCATACGGCATGGCCCGCACCAGGTCGCCCAAAAGTCAACGAGTAACACCTTGCCGCTGAATTTGCTGATGATGGAAGCAAAAAGGTCTTCATTGCTCACCTCGCCGGCTTCATTGACGGTAAAGCCGGTTTTTTTCTTGTTGGCTTCAATCTTCGCCAGTAGTTCATTGTTGGCAACATTCAACATATCGCCATAGGCGGCAGGCAGAGTACTCAGGGTTGTCTTTTGTTCTTCGGTTAGCGGAGTAAAGTTCTCAATGCCCTGGTAAATAGGAATGGTTCGTGCAATATCGAAAAAGATACCGTTGCCGGTTCCCCATGCTTTGGCAAAATCATCGCTTTTCCTGTAATTAACAGCTATAACGTTTAGATATTGGCTGGAGAAGATTGACTGCGGAGAGTTCAGTAATGCAAAATACTCATTGGGGACATAGTCGGCAGGAACTTGAGTGAAAAGTTTCAGATAATAATCTTGTGCTTCTTCCCGTTTTATCAGATTGGCTTCGATGGCAGCTATGGTTAGTGAGTTTGCAGCCGAATTTAAGAGGTCGGTTGTCGACAATTTATTATTGATAGTGAGCAATTGGCGAGTTGCCTGGCTACATGGGAATTTGTCTATTTCGGTTTGTACTTCTGCAGAAAGTTTGAGTATCCATTCTTTATATGCATCTATATCCATTCCGGCAATCTCTTTTATATTCTTGTAGACTTTCTGTTGTATATCTATGTCGGGCATACCCCGATTTAACTCTTGTGCTATGGTAGCCAATGGACCATTCATGTAAACGGTTTCTCCGTAAGGCTTCTCCTCTTTATGGAATTTGGATTTGAGACGGGAGGCTTCACGCAGGTTGATATACACTTCTGTTGTTTGCCCCGGTTCCATAAATATCTGGAACATATTGCCGCCTGACATGAATATTGAACATGGGGTGCTGGTTGTCAGCGGCACTTCTTTACTGAAACTTCCATCCGGTTGAATATCTATCAGGATTTCCGATAAATTACCTTTCGCATTTTCCCATGCTAATAAATTGATTTGAGAAGGCATACCTGGACGGAAGTCCAGCAGTTTACCTTTGAGAACGGCTTTACCGTATCTGATTACGGGTTCCGGTAATTCTGTTTTCATGTCTGCTTTATGTACAGTGGCCTCTTTGGGGAGTACCAGCTCCGGCAGCTTTTTGCCTTTCAGTTGTATCCCCCAGATACTGAAACCACCCTCCACATCAGCCCCTTCTGTGAAGTCAATGGAGGTGGCAGAGTCGGGGAGAGGAGGAAATACTAACTGGAATTCGGCTTCACCGGATTCCGGCATCCAGAATTCTTTGTCAGGTGTAATGCCTATGCCCGAACGCAGTTGGTAGATTTCTCCATTATTATCTGTCAGGTAGCTTCCCGTAGCAATCTTTATCCAGTTCTTAGGCCTGTATCTTGCATAAATGTGTAGAATAGTAGCTGTGTCACTGATATTGACTTGGCCGACTTCGATAGAGGTGGTGTTACTTACGATGAACGGAGGCTGTTCAATTACTTTGTTTGTAGCCTGAATGGCGCAGCAAAAGCTCAATAGCAAAGTGCTGAGTAAATAATGGAGTCTTTTCATGATATGTGATTTTTATTCAAAGATATGGATATTTCTTAAACGAAGAAGAATCTTGCTTGTTAATTGATGCAAAACAGGTAGGACTTATTGTATTTTGCTATACCTTTGATTTATCTTAAATACATACTATAACCATGAAACTCAAACTTTTTACCGCAGGATTGTTGCTGGCCATGTCCGCCAATGCTCAAATCCTTTATCACGATGCTTCTGCCTTTCCACTTTTAGGTAAAGCTACAGACGCTACACTTACCCGTTATGAACGCCTTCCGGATTCCCTGGAACACATTTCCCGTAAACCTCTCTGGGATTTGGGACGAAACAGTGCAGGACTTGCTGTGCGCTTCCGCTCCAACTCCACCCGTATTGCGGCAAAGTGGGAAGTCCGGAACAGTATGAATATGAATCACATGACGCCTACGGGTATCAAGGGGCTTGACCTCTATTGTCTGCAAGATGGCAAGTGGGTGTTTGCCGGTAGCGGGCGTCCGCAGGGTAAGGTCAACGAGGCTACTATGGTGAGGAATATGGCGCCTGAGGAACGTGAGTATCTCTTATTCCTTTCTCTGTATGATGGGGTTACTTCATTGTCTATCGGGGTAGACAGTCTTTCGGTGATAGAACAGCCGGCTGTGGATTTGCCGGTGCGCGAGAAGCCGGTGGTGTTCTATGGAACCAGTATTTTGCAGGGCGGTTGCGCTACCCGTCCCGGTATGGCTCATACCAATATACTGGAGCGTTGGCTCAATCGCGAATGCATAAACTTAGGCTTCAGCGGCAATGCTTTGCTCGATTTGGAGATAGCAGAGGTCATAGCTTCTGTTGATGCTTCTATGTTTGTCCTGGATTTTGTGCCCAACGCTACGGTGGAACAGATGAAGGAGCGTGCGGAGAAGTTTTATTCCATTGTCCGTGCCAAGCATCCTGACACGCCCATTCTTTTTGTGGAAGACCCTGTCTTTCCTAATTCCCGCTTTGACAGGAAGCTGGCGCAGGAAGTGGCGAGTAAGAATGAGACGATAGCAGCTATTTTCCGGTCGTTGAAGAAGCGGGGTGAGAAGAATATCTATTTCCTTTCTTCCAAAGATATCCTCGGTCATGATGGCGAAGCAACTGTTGACGGTATCCACTTGACGGATTTGGGGTTTGTGCGCTATGCGGAGATACTGTATCCGTTGATTAAGAAACGTATCCGGTAAATATCGAAGAATGGGTACGCATTCATCCGCTCATTCCGCGTCGTCCGCGTACCCATTCTTATTTATCCCTTCTGCCTAATTTTATACTCCCTGTATTTCTCAATCACATGCCTCCTGCTCTGAATAATCTGCCGGCGATACACCCAGCAAGTGGTCAGGAAGTAGATGCCCGTCTGTATCCATAAGGCTTTGTACTCGAAGGCTACTTCACTGAGCGTAGCCCCCATACTGTTGATACGTACAAAACCATTGATGCCGAACGTGGACGGGAAGATGTACGAGAAGTATCTCCAGAAACCGGGCATGGCAGCGCCGGGCCAGGAAATGCCGGAAAGGAACAGCAACGGTACGGAGGTAAATACAAATATCAGCATACACGTCTCACGATTGCGTATGGCAATGGAAGCTGTCATTGCAAAGAAGATGCAGGCAGCCAGATAGGGAAGCAGGAAAAGAGTCAGTACGCCCGGATGACCTATCTGGATGAGGCTGAACAGGCGAGGTACCACGCAAAGTACATATACCGATACAAGTGCGTACACCATGAAGTAACTCAATCCTTTTCCCAGAACAATACGCAGCGTACCGTTATAATGCCGGTTGATGGGTACCAAGTCCCTGAAACGGTTGTTCTCACGTGCAGTTCCGGCAGAGAGGCCGATGCCGAGTAATAAAGTCTGCTGGATAATCAGAATCAGTACGGCAGGTATCAGGAAGGCGGCAAAACCGTTTGTAGGGTTGAAGAGGGTGACATCTTCGTACTTTATCGGGTAGGCGGTAACTGCATCCTGACGTTCGGTACTGTTGCCTGCACGCTGTATTTTGATATCGGCGTTCATCTCCAGGGAAACAATGGTATTGGTATTCAGCAGAGATTTGTAATAGAGCAATCCGCTCATATCGCAGAACAGGCTGACTTGCGTCTGTTTGCCCCGGGCAATATCATCGCTGAACCCGGCAGGTATGTAAATGATGCCATAAGCCAGGCGGTCTTTCAGCATCAGTTTGGCTTCTTCCATATCGGCGCAATAAGCTACGATTTTCACTTCCGGACTGGCATCTACCTTGCGCAAGTATTCGCGGCTCAGCGTGCTGTGGGAGTTATCGACAACTACGGCGGGCACTTCGCGTATCGTTTCATTGGTATAGATGAAAGCATAAATCAGTGGATATACCAGCGGAACGAGCACAAAGAAGATGAGCACGCCCTGGTCGCGGAATATCGTGCGGAATTCCCGTATCCAGATATAGAATAAGTCGTGGATACCTTGTACTACTTTCTGTTTGAATGTGAGGTGTTTCATCAGGGCACGTATTTATAAAGAATCAACGCTCCCTTAAGCCGGTGGACGACGAAGAAGGGAAGCATCATAAATATGAGTAACGCCACGTAGTTGGTCCATGAGTAAATCATCGGATAACCGTTTAACGCCTGGTCTACGTATATCAGGAAATAGTGGCGCAACGGAAACAGATTGGCCAACCCTTGCAGCACGGGATGCATCGCCATGGCAGGGAATGACAGTCCGCATAAGGAGAACGAAAGTACTCCCCAGAGGGATGCGAAGCTTAATCCCAGTCGCAGAGTAGGCAGAATGCCTATCATAAGTACTCCCATCGTCTGCGAGGCGAGTACTAGGCAAAGGGTGGCGAGGAGCATCGGCATGATGCCACTGTTGCAGGGGAAATGCAGGAAGCCGTACAGATATACATTATATAATATACCCATCAGGAAGAAGACGACCGTATGCGGCAGCAGTTTGCCGGCAAGGGCGATGTAGATGGAATTGTTGCCCATGCGCAGCCACTCGCGGGCGGTGCGGTCTTTTATTTCCACGCCGATGGAGTAGACTGTTATCATGAAGATTAGCAGCATCAGTACGCCGGGTGCAAAGGTGTTGCACAGATATACGGAGTAGTTCAGCCAGGGATTGTTGAGCGGGTGCGTGTCGATGACGATGGGTTGGAGGAATGCCATAGCCTGGTCTTCGGTGGCGCCTTTGGCGTAGAGGCTGGTGCGTGCGGCGGCTCCGGATGCCAGTTCGCTCATCATCTTCATGTCTTTGTAGAGCAGGGAGCCGGCAATGAGCAGGGTGTTGTTGGTGTAAAAAGAGACAGTGGGCTGCTGTTGGGACTGCGCTTTGGCGGTGGTGCCTTGCGGGATGTAGTAGAAACCGTAAATCTCTCCCTTTTGCATGGCGGTGCGGGCTTCGTTAACGGTAGGGTAATGGGCTACTACGGCGGTTTGTTCGAATGCATCGAGGTTGCGTGCCAGTTGCCGCGAAGTAGAAGTCATGTCCTGGTCGACTACGCCTACGGGCATGTCGACGGGTAGCCCTGAGTCCATCAACGTAGTAAAGAATATGTAGCAGAACAGTGGCGCTATCACCATGCAGAACAGGTACAGCGGGCGGGAAACGAGTCGCCGGCTTTCCCGTTTCATGATGTTCCACAGGGCTATGTATTTCTTATCTCGTGCCATTTTTATTAATTGTTAATCATCTATGTTTCGCAGGTTATTTCTATCTCAATTCTCCTCCTCCTGGGCTACTCTCTATACACATTTTTAACGAGTTCTATAACTTCGCATTTCGACCTAAGATCCCTGTATCCATTGGCAAAGGTAAT
>QMCD01000449.1_pt1 | contig 28848 bp, 22 predicted proteins | sample 1821841 | NCBI WGS metagenome assembly QMCD01 (sample SAMN01991225, study PRJNA193472) | Termite gut metagenome, whole genome shotgun sequencing project. | isolation source: worker | host: Macrotermes natalensis | reverse complement strand
ATGCAGTGCGACTTGGAGAGGGTTGCCACGATTGTTCACGAGTTGGAGCGTCGTGGTGGCTTCACTGTCGACCAACTGGCCTCGCGCCTGAGGGCTGTGATGGCTGGTAATACTTTCGGTGCTTTTGCCGAGCAGCTCGCGGCCGATCTCGAGCGCCAGAGATATGAGCGTACCGCTCGGGCTTACCGTAGCGCTGCCCGGCGTTTCGTGCAATTCCTTGGCGGCCACGACCCGAAACTCGAGGAGATCACCACCGGGCTTGTGGGCGAGTTCCAGCAGCGGCTCAAGGCCGAGGGTCGTAATATGAATACTATCTCGTTCTATATGCGGACCTTGCGGGCAATCTATAATAAGGCGCTGGACGAGGGTCGTGTTGCCCGGCGTGCCGAGAGTCCGTTCGCACGGGTTTACACCGGGGTTGCTCCGACTCGTAAGCGTGCCCTTTCGTCGGTCGAGTTGGCTCAGTTGTCTGCCTTCGACCCCACTGCTTCGTCGGGCGAGGCGCTGTTGAACGAGTCGTTGCAGCAGGCATTGGCTATGTTCTTATTCTGTTACCACGCCCGGGGGATGTGCTTTGTCGACCTGGCTCATTTGAAAAAGAGTGACTTGCGGGGTCAGACTATCCGTTACCGGCGCCGTAAGACCGGCCAACAGATCGAGCTTGCCGTTCATCCGGCTATGCGTCGGATTTTGGATTGGTTCGCTTCCCGTACCCGCGGTTCGGAGTACTTGTTTCCCGTGATCACCGATCCGAGACGTAGCGCCCGGACACAATATGAGAATGGCCTGCGGCTTCAGAATCGCCGCCTGCGGGCTGTTGCTGCTTGTTTGGGGGTTGGCAGCCGCTTCTCGACCCACTCTGCGCGACACTCGTGGGCGACTGTCGCAAGGAACGAGGGTTTGCCGTTGGCTGTGATCTCCGAGGGTCTGGGCCACACGAGCCAGCGGACGACCGAGATCTATCTGGCCTCGCTCGAGCAACCTGTTTTGGATCGTGCATCGAGGCTGGTTTCGGATGCGCTTTCGCTCGGTCGATTGGCTCGCGAGAACGAGCGTTTCCGTGAGTTGGAGTTTTACGGCCTTTCGCCAGGCGGGGGTTATTTCCATCCGGCGAGGGTTTGGTGAGAGAGAGTTTTGAAATGATTTGAGTTGGGTTTTTAGATCGCGCTTCCCCCCGCCGATCGTTGGGAGTCGTGGGCCCGGGCTGTTCGTTTTCGACCTTCCGTTCTCCGCTCCCCCTCCGAAACAAAAAACGCACCCTCCAAGGCGCGTCGATATGAAAAAACTTCAGCCCAAACCACTGCCGAAGTTGTAATTTCTGGGGTAAGGGGCCCGTTGGGATTGGCCCTGCCCGTCTCTTACCAAGCGACGGGCATCCGATGACAAAGGTAGGTAATTTATTGTCAAAACGCACAAAAGCGCTCAAAAAATGTGTAAAAATTTCTAAATCTCGCCCGTCCACGCTGCCGTTCAAAACCTATCTGCTTGATTATCAATGTGTCCTAATGTGTGTCCTAATCATTTTCGGGGGTGGTTGGCTTCTGGCGTTGTTTGTCTCTTGTAGTCAGTGTGTTATGATCTCTGCCAAACGGAGGGCGTAAGGCTTTTTTGTCCGATTGCTCGTATTGCCTGTCGTAATTTGCAAAAGAGCCTCTCGCCTCGCTGTATTTAATTGATATTCATTGCTTTGAGAGTTGCATTTTTCGTTGCCTGTCGCTTGGTAAGAGACAGGCATTGTAAAGTGACAAAACTTCAAGGGTGAATAGAGATCATATCATACCAATAAGAGCGGACAAACCGAAAGTTCGGACACCACAGACGCGGAAGGGTTATCTGAAGTTTCCCTTTCATAGTGTCGCCGCGAGGGCGCCATTCCGCAATATAGAGAGTCCTAACAGCCGTAAGGGTACACGATTCAATGCACTCCCCACCGGGAGAGTTGTTCGGTCCGCTCTTATTTTTTCTCTGCTTGCGCTCTCCGCTGGATGCGAGGATGTTTACCGGAGTATTCGCGATGACCTCACTGTCTGCGTTCCCGGGGTCGAGCTTTTGTACGATTACAACGAGGAGAATAGCTCCCGTGAGAACAAAGTCGAATATTGGATTCAGACGATTGACGAGTACATCTTCGACCAGTCGGGTATTCTTTGTAGCGTCCGCCATCTGATCCCCGGCCGGTTCGCTTCCAAGGTCGATCTTCCCGAGGGTCGTTACTCTGTGATCGCTGTTGGTAATACTGACGGCCGTAGTTCAGTCACGGATGCCTCTTTGGGCCGTGCGCCGGTTGTGGGCCTCACGCACCGCGAAGACCTGAGACTGAGCCTGCAAAACGCCGAACAGTTCCCCGACGGCACAAGGGGCCCCAGCGAGGAGCTTTTCCACGGCTACAGAACATTCTCGGTTGGTACGACCTATACCAGTCGCATCCGCGTCGACCTTGTCAATGCCCACTTTCAGTTGCGTTTTCGGATTCGTTGGAGCGATCCTCGGGCTGAGGTTCCGGCTGGGGTCTACTACGCTGTGTTGCAAGGTGTGAGCTCGCGATACGCCTTGATGCCCGAGTGGGTGTATCCCAAGGGCAGTTTCATCGCCGAGCTTCACAGCCCGCAAAGCCACGACACCCACGCCCAGACCGACAACTCCATCGTCCACCATATACCCGAAACCGCCCACCGGGGCGACAACCAGCTTGACCATAGCCACACGACCTATCTGAACGCCAATCGCGAGATCCGCGGTGCGTTCACGACCTACCGCGCGAAGTGCGACACCCCTCTGACGCTTGCCGTGCACCACGCCTCGGGCGACACACGCATCCGTGCCAACGACCCGATGGTTCTTCCGCATGCGATCGACCTTAGGGCGTTTTTCGAGTGGTTCGACTATAACCTGGATCACGAGCTCAAGCAGCGCTACACCCTCGATATCGCGGTGAATGGCGAGAGGATGATCATCACCCCGATCGAAGAGGGAGGCGTGGGGGACTGGACAGAAGGAGGAAACTTGTAAACTTTTACACCTAACCTAATATAAAAAACAATGAAAAGATTAACTATTTTGATGCTGGCGCTCGGATTGGCGCTTTCATCGTGCTCCAAGGAGGAGCAACTCACTGAAGTTCCCAATGGCGAGGCTGCGGCCCTGAGCTTCAAGATCACCAAACCATCCTCCCCGTACGTAACCCGTGCGGACATTGCCACCGAGCACGAATGGAACATCGCCTCGTTCGATGTCTACGTGGCTGTGAACGGCGGCACGGTTGCAAAGCTCGTAAAGGACAAGGACTACAAACTCTCGCCCGATGCCCTAAACACGACGAACCGCACCTACACGATCACAATGCAGACCGCTTGGTTGAACGCCAACAGGGGCAAGACTGTTAACTTCTACTTCGTGGGGAACGACGCCACCTCGACCGCAGGGCCGCACACATCGCTGAGCGCGACTAACCCGACCGAGACGGCGTTCAAGAGCGCTCTGTCGAACGTGCTTCCCACCATCAAGGAGGGTGCAGATACGGGCCGTCTGGCGCCGATCCACAAGCCCGACGGTGAAACCAAGAACCTGTTGTTCTCGTCCGTGGTCGAGGGAGTGGTGGTTGTAGGCAAGGTCGAGGAGACGGGCAAGCTGCAGCGTCGCGAGGCTCGTTTCGACGTCAAGAACAGTTACACGGCCGCGGATGCGAATGAGTTCACGGTGACGCGGATCTTCGTCACCAACGCGGCGAACGCGGGCCTTATCTTCCCGACGGGCGCGGCCACTACGCCGATCGACCGTACGGGCGCCTACGCCCAGATCACGGGTCTGGACAACAAAACGGCCTACACCCTTGCCGCTCCCGAATCCGAACCTACGGCGAAAGACCTTGCACCGGCGGTGTTCTACCTCTATCCGACAAAGATGAGCACGGATGCGAAGGACACCAAGATCATCGTTATGGGTAAGGTGGGCAATGGCCCCGAGCAGGCGTATCCCGTAAACGTTGCTGCCGAGACGGCCATTATGGCCAACTACCGCTACGTGATAAGTGTCGACCCGGTCAAGGGCTCGGTCATCGACTCGGTGGACGATATGAGCGATTGGGGTACTCTGAGCGCCGAGTCGGGCACGAACACCGCGGCTGCAACAATGACCCCCGACACGAGCAAGATAGGCACGGGCGTGTTCAACCCCACCACAAATGTCTTCTATGTTTCAGACGGCACGAAGAGCACCCTCGGACTGACCTTCAAATCTTCTTACGGGGTCGATTGGACGATCCAATACAGTGAGGGCAGTGGAATAGAGGTTGTCGAGACGGGCAGCGTTTCGACCCGCGCGTTCACCACGACGAACACTCTTACCATCACCATCCCCGCGGGCGATGGTGCGATCGAGGCCGACATAGTTGTCAACGATGGTGTGGATCCCCGCACCGTGAAGGTCATCAGGGGTACTTTGAGCGGCGATCCGAGTGGGATACTATATCTCGACCAAGATGGCAAATTGCAGAGCGGTGAGTGGGGCGTGGATGTCTTCAACATCGCTGAGATTCCTTACTTTAAGTTCGGCTCCGTCGTCGGTATCAGCAGCAGCATGAGCGATTGGGAAGATGGCGAGAACTGTATCTCGTTCAATCCGTCGACCGCTCCGATCAGCACTTACGCGAGCATTCCGGTGTACACTTCGGACTTGTTTGAGACGATTAAGGATATTTCCGATCCGAACTACACCAACGTGGACAACATCAAAGCCGGCAAGGGCGATCCCTGTATGCTGGTGGGCTACACTGCTGCCGAGCTCAGGGAGATGAGCGATGACGAATTGCAGGCTGTTTTGGACAACGCCCGTCTCCGGCTTCCGACCGTGTATGAGAACGTTCAGTTCGTGGGCGGACCCGACACCAAGCATCCCGAAACCAAAGATGGTTTGTTCTGGAAGGATTGGATAGAGGGCTCACCAAACTACAACTACAAGGAGGATGATTCCTCCGATTGGGAAGGGGATGAATACACTTACCCCAAGGGTAATACCGGCGATGACGAAAACCTTGAGCGCTTCGATTGGTGGGTAACTAATGGTTACTCCCGGGTGAATCCCAGTACCGGTTCATTCCCCATAGAAGCTCAAGGCGATACAGCTAAGGGCGCTTACACTCTTCCGGCCGCAGGCATCCGTATGATCTCTACTGGCGCTACAAACCATCAAGGTACGACCGGGTACTTCTGGTCTTCTACTCCCGAGAGTGCCATTAACGCTTACTACCTGCGTTTCAGTAAGGATGCTATGCGCCCGGTGTATCGTAATGGTTACGCCGACGGTTTCTCCATCCGTTGTGTCGCCCGCTAATTTTTTCATTGTAGAAAGTTTTTTCCAGCCCGAGGCTACGAGAGCCTCGGGCTTTTTTGTATTTTTGTCCTATGGACGAGATGACCGGCAAGATCCGCCAATTGTGGGCACGTCAGGCAATTTCGCCTGCCGACCTCGACTACCCGCTCTGGGAGAGCCGCCGTGCTGAGCTCGTTCGGCTGGCCGAGTTGAGCGGTAGTTGCATCTTCGCGGTCGATGTCTATCGCGGTGCGTACGACTTCATTTCTGACAACTTCGCCGAACTGTTCGGTACGCAACCCGAAACCATCGAGGAGCTCATCTACCCCGACGACCGCGCCTGCCTCGCCGACTTGCAAATCCGCCACGCCAAGTTCATCTACAGCCTCCCGCCCGCCGAACGTAACGACTATCGCACTATCTATCAAGTTCGTATGCGCGGTGCTAACGGCAAGTACATCAATGTGATAAGCCGCCAGCAGGTCGTCGCGACCGACCGCACGTGCAAGGCTTGGATCGTGATGGGAATGATCGAGCTCGCGCCCGACCAAACACCATCGGACCACGTGCGTTGCTCTGTGTTGAACCTCCGCACGGGGCAATTCTTCAATCCGTATGCCGAGTCGCGGGAGCTGAGCCTCACCGACCGCGAACTGGAGATACTCTCGCTCATCGCCCGTGGCTGCCTCGGCAAGGAGATTGCCGTCCGCCTCGGCCTGAGCAAACACACCGTCGACAATCACCGTAAAAACATCCTCGCCAAGCTGGAGGCCGACAACGCCATCGAAGCGATCAACACCGCCCGCGCCGCCGGGCTGATAGAATGAAAAATATGATTACCGTACGTAACGAACAGCCCTCGGACTATCGGTGGGTGGAAGAGATTATCCGTAAGGCGTTTTGGAACCTGTACGTTCCTGGCGCGAGCGAACACCTCCTTGTGCACACTATGCGCTCCCACGAGGACTACTTGCCAGAACTCTCTTTTGTCATCGAACAAGAGGGCGAGATCGTCGGTAGCATCCATTTCACCCGCGCGTGGATCGTCACACCCGCGGGCGACCAGATTCCCATCGTGCACTTAGGTCCGGTTGCCATCACTCCCGAGTTGCACCGGCAGGGTCTTGGCCGCGTGCTAATCACCCACGCCATCCATCAGGCTCGGGCCCTCGGTCACCGCGCCATTGTGCTCGGCGGATTCACCTATCACTACCACCCCTACGGATTTGTTAGCACCAAAAAGTGGAACATCTCTATGCCCGACGGCAAGTTCTATACCGGTATAATGGCCCTGCCGCTCTACGACGGTGCACTGGACGACATCTCCGGTACGATCAAACTCTCCGACGCACTCTATCCCGACGGAAGTACGCTGGAGGCTTTCGACGCTTCGTTTCCGCCGATGGAAAAACTCACGCTGCCCCACCAAAAGGAGTTCGAGCGGGCGGTCGCGCAGGTAGACGAAGATTAGGAGGGCATCCAGCCCAGCAGGTCGACGCTTGGATTGGCGTGCTTCCAGGCGGCAAACTCATCGTAGGTTCTCAGACCGAGTTCCAGAACAGCGTAATAGACTTCGATGCCTGCGGGTGGTTTCGGGGCGTCGTGCTTGATGCGCAGTATCGCCTCGCGGGCTTCTCGCGCCTTTCGTGCCCCTACCTCGGCAGGATCGAGTCGCGCGATAATCGCATCGGTTGTCCGCTCGATCACCCCGTCGAAAGTCGAGCCCCGCCTGATGTGGATCATATCGAGCCGCCAAACCGCATCTGCACCTGCCGAAGCAACCCCTGCCCCGCCCGTGTCGTCGTAAAAAGCGTGCCACTCCAGACACTCCTCGGGCGTGTCGAGCAAATCCCGAAACTCCACATCGCGCACCCCCCGAAGCCGCGCCACTGCCGCCAGGCTTTTCTCCAACATCGGCTCGTCCGTGTAGACGTGCAGGTCGATATCGAGGTTATTCATCATCAGCCCCGAGGCCACCGAGCCGACCAGCCGCACCCGGGCCCCGACACTCTCCCACGCCTCCACCAAACCCACTTCACGCATCACCCTCAGCGCCTCCCGCCGCCTCCGTTCCGATATTTCCAGCAAATCCATCACTGCCCAAAGGTAGCTATAAATGGCTATTTTTTAGCCGCTCGCACGGTATTAATTTTGCGCCCCTATGAAAAAAGAAGCGCAATACCTCACTCGGGTTCTGGAACGACTCCGGGCGGCGATTGGCAGCGCCGACGCCACGGTTCGCGAGCGCGCGCAGACCCTCGACGAGCAAAAACGCTATATCTGGGAGAACCGCGACCTCGACCCCCAGGAGATACGTTCGGCTCGCGAGAACATTCTCAACATCAACGCCATCGGGGGCAGCGTCCTCCAGCGCAAGGAGCGCCTCTCGCGGATGCTCGATACCCCCTATTTCGGCCGTATCGACTTTCGCGAGGCCGCGGCGACTGGCAAGCCGCACCCGATCTACATCGGCGTCCATACCTTCCACGACTTCGACAACCGCACGAGCCTTGTCTACGACTGGCGCGCTCCCATTGCGAGTATGTACTACGATTACGAACTCGGTCCGGCGGCCTACGCCTCTCCCGCGGGCGAGGTCTCTGGCGACATCTCGCTCAAGCGCCAATACCGCATCCGGGGCGGCCGAATGGAGTATATGTTCGACAGCGCGGTTACGGTTCACGACGACGTTCTGCAGCGCGAGCTCAGCGCCAATGCCGACGACAAGATGCGCAACATCGTCGCCACTATCCAGCGCGAGCAGAATCGCATCATCCGCGACGCCGACGCTCCTACGCTAATAATTCAGGGTGTCGCCGGGTCGGGCAAAACCTCTATCGCGCTCCATCGCGTGGCTTACCTGCTCTACGCCCACAAGGACACTTTGACTTCAGGCGACATCCTGATCATCTCGCCCAACAAGGTTTTCGCCGATTACATTTCGAACGTGCTTCCGGAGCTGGGTGAGGAGACGGTTCCCGAGACCGGTATGGCCGAGCTGCTGTCGGAGATCCTCGGCGGCAAATATCGCTACCAGACCTTTTTCGAACAGGTAGCCGAACTTCTGGAGCGGCCCGCCCCGGGCTTTGCCGAGCGCATCCGCTTCAAGTCGACCCTCGAATTCGCCGCCTCACTCGACCGATTCATTCTACACTTGGAGAACGACTGCTTTCGCCCGACGGACGTTAAGATCCGTCACATCACCATTCCGCACGAATACATCGCCGAGCAGTTTCGCCGCTTCCACCGGATGGCGATCCGCGAGCGCTTCGAACCGATGGCCGATATGATTGCCGCCGAACTCGATCTGAAATACGGCATCGCACCCACCACCGCCGAACGCAACCACCTGAAGGCCGAAATTCGCAAAATGTTCGCAGGCGGGGCGGGCGGCGCGAACCCGAAAAACGGCGCAGGCGACCTTGCTCTCTACCGCTCCTTTTTCGCTTGGCTCGGCCGTCCCGAGATGTTTCGCACGCGGCGCGGCCAAACCCTCGAATACTCCGACCTCGCGCCGCTGGCCTACCTTCGCATCGCCCTCGACGGCACGCGACCGCGCTCGGGGGTCAAACACCTGCTCATCGACGAGATGCAGGACTACACGCCGGTGCAGTACCGCGTTATCCAGCGGCTTTTTCCTTGCCGCAAGACGCTTCTGGGCGACGCCGGCCAATCGGTCAACCCCTTCGGTTCATCGACCGCCGAGACGATCGGACAGGTCTTCGCGGGTGGCAAGACGATGAAACTCTGCAAGAGCTACCGCTCGACCTTCGAGATTACCGACTTGGCGCAAAAAATTCGCCCGAACGCCGATCTGGAACCGGTTGCCCGCCACGGCGAGAAACCTACGATCCTGCCCTTCGCCACCTCCGAGGCCGAGATTACCGCTATCGTCCGCCTCATCGCCGACTTCCGCCTCTCCGAGCACAAATCCCTCGGCATCATCTGCAAGACAGAGGCTCAAGCCGCCGAACTGCATACAAAGCTCGCCGACCCGGACAGCGATCTGCTCACCAGCCGCAGCTCATCATTCTCTCGCGGGGTGGTTTTCACTTCGGCCCATATGGCCAAGGGTCTGGAGTTCGACGAGGTGATTATCCCGCAGGCTACTGCCGCGAACTACCGCTCCGAAATAGACCTCGGTATGCTCTATGTGGCCGTCACCCGCGCGATGCATCGCCTCACACTGACCCACTCCGGTGCCCTCACCCCAGCTATTTATTCCACACCCTCGGTGCCGGTACCGGTGGGATAGGCTTGCGGTCGGCCAGTTGGCGTAGTATCTCTTCGATGGCGACTTCCAGCTGTTGGTCTTCTCCCGCGTACTCACGAACGGGATCGTTGTCCACCCAGATGTCGGGCTCTATGCCATGGTTTTCGATTATCCACTCGCCGTCGAGGTTGTAGCTCGTCGAAAACGGCACTCGGATATCCTGCCCGTCGATGTAGGGTAGCGAGCCCGAGATGCCCACGATTCCGCCCCAGGTTCTTGTCCCAATCAGCTTGCCCAGCCCCAGCGCCCGGAACCCGTAGGGGAACAGGTCGCCGTCCGAGGCGGAGTACTTGTTGATCAAACACACCATCGGCCCCACCAGCGTCGATTCAGGGATTGTTCCCGTCATCGTTGTGTGCCGATTCATCGTTAGTCGGTACGGCTCACGCGCTAACCGTTCCAGTATCATCGGCGAGACGTTTCCTCCGCCGTTCGCCCGGTCGTCTACGATCAGCGCCTCCTTGTCCAGTTGCGGATAGAAATGCTTTGAGAACTCGTTCAGCCCTTCTGGGCCCATATCCGGAATGTAGACATATCCCACTCTGCCTCCCGTCGCTTCTTCCACCTTTCGCAGATTTCCCTGCACCCAGTTCCAGTGGCGTATGGGGTGTTCGTCGGCTATGGGCGTGACGACTACTTTTCGCGTCCCGGCGGCTCGAGGATGGGCGTTGATAGTTAGCTCGGTCAGTACTCCCGCTTTGCCCACCAACAATGCATAGATATCTTTCACCGTCGTTGTCGACACTCCGTCCACCGCCACGATGTACTCACCCTCGACCACTCCCAGCCCTGGTTCATCCAGAGGCGAGCGTACACTCTTGTCCCACGAGGTCCCCGGGATTATCTTATCTATCCGGAAGTAGCCTTCCTCCGTTCGCGAGAACTCTGCCCCCAGCATACCCGTCAGCAGTCTTTCGGCCCGCGGCGCTTCGCCCGGATTCACATACGTGTGACCTACGTTGAGCTCTCCTATCATCTCGCCTATAAGGTAGCTCAGGTCGAGTCGGTTCTTCACATAAGGCAACATCTGCCCATATTTTTGCTTCATCGCGACCCAATCTACCCCGTGCATATTTGCCACATAGAACCCGTCGCGGAACGCCCTCCACGATTCGTCGAAGATTTGCGCCCACTCGGCAGCGTAGTCTACCGCGATCTTCATATCGGCCACATTGACCGCCTCCTTCAGACTCACGGTTCCCTCCGGCAGGTCGACCACATAGTACTCTCCAGCCTTTGCCACGACGGCTTTCTTTCCGCCCCTCGCCACGCTCATCATTCCCTGCACCACCTCCTCGTCCTTCTCACTCACCAAGTCATACACCCTCACACTCCCGCGGCCTGCTCCGTACCACACTTTCGTTCCCGAGGCGTAGATCGCCCTCTGACCTTCGACCGGTACTCGGACTATCCTGTCCCCCAGTCCTTCCGCATCGACGTGCACAACAACTCCTCCGACCGGTTCTTTGGGGGATTCGGCTTTCGGCGCGTTCACCACCGGATCTTTGCCCAGGAACGGCGACGGGGTTGCTTTCGCCAGCAGGGCCATATACAGCCCACCCATATTGTTATACGTGTGGTTCCACTCGGTCGAACCATATACCGGATTGAAGTCGCGCTCCGAGGAGAAGTACAGATACCGCCCATCCGAGCTGAACACCGGCCCCGTCGAGTCGTACCACTTGTCCGTCACGGCGTACTCTCTTCTTTGGGCGATGTTGTACAAATACACCACTTGGAACCTGTTCGGCGCGACCCGCGAGTACGCCAGCCACCTGCCGTCGGGCGAGAATGTTACCCCGCGCGGCGCTCCGGCCGGGTCTTCCACCGGCGTGGTCACCGCCTTCGTCGCGATATCCACGATCCGGATGCGGTTCTTGCGGTCTGTGTAGACTATGCTCTTGCTGTCGGGCGCCCACTCCAGGTTCGTGATGTAGCTGTCGTTCGCAGTTGTGTACTGCACCGGTTCTCCTCCCTGGGCCGCCTGCAGCCACAGTTCGGTCTCTCCCGTCCTGTCCGATATGTACGCCACGTGCTTTCCGTCCGGCGACCACCGTGCCGAGCGTTCGTTGGCTCCCGAGGTTCGGGTGATGTTTCGCGTTACTCCCGTTGTTGCCGGTACGTCGAACACCTCGCCTCTCGTCGTCACCGCCAGTCTCGTTCCGTCGGGCGAGAGATCCATTCCGCGAATGTAGTCGGCTCCGTTCTTGATCTCGTTTCGCGCATAGACGTTGTCCGCCGCCAGCTTGATCGTAACCTTCTCACAGCGCCTGTCAGCCGTGTTCAGCTTGTATATGTAGCCTCCGTTCTCGAAGACTATCATTCCCGCTCCCGCCGTCGGGAACTTCACATCATACTCCGTGAAATTCGTCACCTTCTCCGTCCGACCCGTTCGGGTGTCGTGCGCGAAGATGTTCATCGTCCTGTCGCGGTCGGAGGCGAAATAGATCACTTCGCCCACCCACATCGGAAATATATCCTGCGCCGGGTTCTCGGTAATGTTGGTCACTTTTTTCGCTGCCGGATCCCACACCCATACATCGTCTGCCATCCCGCCGCGATAGTACTTCCAGGTGCGGAACTCCCTCATCACCCGGTTGTACGCCAGTTGTTTTCCGTCGGGTGAGTAGCTTGCGAAACCTCCTTCGGGCAGCGGCACCTCCCGCGAAAGCCCTCCGTCCGCGCTCACGAGCTTGAGCTTGCCCACGAAGCTGCCTCCCACTCGGTTCCTGTACAGTATGTCTCGTCCGTCGGGCGTCCACCCCATCACAATGTTATTCGGCCCCATCCGGTCGCCTATGTCGTCTCGCGAGTTGGTTTCGGTGTAGGTCACCCTTATCGGCTCTCCTCCCGTCACCGGAATGGTGTAGACCTCCGTGTTGCCGTCGTACTGACCCGTGAAGGCTATGGTTTTTCCGTCCGGCGAGATGTGTGGGAACATCTCGTATCCTATGTGCGAGGTCAGCCTCACGGCGTCTCCTCCCGCTGCGTCCACCCTGTACAGGTCGCCCGCATAGCTGAAAACGATCTCCTCTCCGTTGGTTGTCGGGAATCTCATCAGGCGCATCTCGTCTTGTGCACCGGCTGTGTAAGTTGCTGTCAGGATGACCGCCAGCGAGCTTAGTAAGAATTTTTTCATAATTGGTTCGGTTAGTTTCGGATTTCAAATATACGTTTTTTATTAATACCTTTGCCGAGTTATGAAACAGGTTGTAGATTTTTTGACCGCCCTGAGTGCCCACAACGACCGCGAATGGTTCGAGGTCCACAAGGCGGAGTACAAGGTTGCACTGGCTCGCTTCGAGCAGCTCACCGCCCGCCTCATCGAAGGCATCTCGGTGTTCGACCCTTCCGTTGCCGGCCTATCCGTTAAGGATTGCACTTACCGCATCTACCGCGACGTGCGCTTCAGCCACGACAAACGGCCCTACAAAAACTATATGGGCGCCTACGTCGCTCCCCACGGTAAGAAGGCCGGTTGGTCTGGTTATTACTTCCACATCGAGCCCGTTCCCGACGAGGGTTCGTGGTCGGGCGGCAGCCTCATCTCGACCGGATTATACTGTCCCTCACCCGAGGTGTTGAAAAGCGTTCGCGAGGAGATCGTGGACAACGGAGCGGCAATCGTTTCGGCTGTCGAGTCGGCTCGCGGATTTGAACTCGACCAGACCGCCAAGCTCAAACGCCTGCCTAAGGATTTCGCCGACCAGAGCGGTTCGCCGTTCGAGGAACTGTTGAAGCTCAAGGATATTTACGTTGTGCAGCGATTCTCTCTAAAGGACGTTCTTTCGGAGAACTTTCTCGACCGCGTCCTTGCCGAGTTCCGCAAAACCAAAGCCCTGAACGACCTGTTGAACCGCGCGGTCGAGTGGGCGATGAACGAAAAGGAGGCTTCGCGATGAAACTGCTCCTGCTCCAAACCGATCCGCGCTGGCTCGACCCCGAGGAGAACCGCGCCCAAGCCGAGCGCCTCATAGACTCCCATTCCGGGCCACTCGACCTTGTCGTCCTGCCCGAAATGTTCACTACCGGCTTCGTAGTCGAACCTGCGGGTGCTGCCGAACCTGTCTCCGGGCCCGGGGGAGGGGAGACCCTTCGCTGGATGCTTGCCACCGCCGCCCGCCTCGATGCCGCCGTTGCCGGTAGCGTTGCCGTTGAGGAGAATGGTCGTTACTTCAACCGCTTCTACTTTGCCCGGCCCGACGGTACTTATACCCAGTACGACAAGCGCCACTTGTTCTCCTTTGCCGGCGAGCACGAGCGTTACACTCCCGGCTCCGAGCGCGTCGTTGTCTGTTGGCGCGGTTGGCGAATCTTGCTGCAAGTTTGTTACGACCTGCGATTCCCGGTCTTCGCCCGTAATCGTGGCGATTACGATATGGTGCTCTACGTTGCCAGTTGGCCGACCGTCCGCATCCACCCTTGGAACACTCTGCTGCGCGCCCGCGCTATCGAGAACGTTTGCTTCGCCGTTGGGGTTAACCGCGCCGGTTCCGACCCGTTCGCTTCGTACAGCGGCGGTACGGCCTTGGTTGGCTTCAAGGGGGATACTCTCGCCGCCGCCGATCCCGACACAGAACAGGCCGTTGCTTGCGAGACCGACCTCGAAGCCTTGAGGGCTTTTCGCGCGAAGTTTCCCGCACTCAGCGACGCCGATGAATTTTTAATTCCCGACCTGCATTGAAAGAGAAACTACTTTTGCTTGGCGACGAGGCGATTGCGCTCGCGGCCCTGCACGCCGGTATCTCGGGGGTGTACGCCTACCCGGGCACTCCCTCGACCGAGATCACCGAATATATCCAGCGTTCGCCACTCGCCGCCGCCGTGCATTCCGACTGGTGTACTAATGAAAAAACGGCTATGGAGGCTGCTCTGGGCGTCTCTTACGTCGGCCGCCGGGCTTTGGTTTGTATGAAACACGTCGGGCTGAACGTCGCTGCGGACGCTTTTGTCGGTTCGGCTATGACGGGTACCCACGGGGGACTCGTGGTTGTTGTTGCCGATGATCCGTCGATGCACTCTTCCCAGAACGAGCAGGATTCGCGCTTCTACGGCCGCTTTGCCCTCGTGCCTGTTTTCGAGCCGTCGTCCCAGCAGGAGGCTTACGATATGGTTCGCGTGGCTTTCGAACTGTCGGAAGATGTGCGCCTGCCCGTTTTGCTGCGTATCACTACTCGTATGGCCCACTCTCGCGCGGTGGTTTCGACCGCACCCGCCTGCCCGCCTGCTCCCGTTTCGTTTCCCGAGGATCGCTCTCGTTGGGTGCTTCTTCCCGTGAATGCGCGTAGACGTTACGGCGAACTCCTCGCTGCACAGGACGACCTTGAACGCCTTTCCGCTGTCTCGCCTTTCAACGGTTACACTCCCGGCGGTAGCAAAGGGGTCGTCGCTTGTGGGATTGCTCATAACTACCTGATGGAGGCTCTCGACGGCAAGCCCGATCGTACGGTGCTTAAGGTCTCTCAATACCCCTTGCCGCGCGACCTTGTTCGCCGTCTGATGGATGAGTGCGACGAGGTGTTGGTGCTGGAGGATGGCCAGCCGTTCGTCGAGGAGCAGCTTCGCGGACTGCTCGACACGTCGGGCAAAGTTCGCGGTCGCCTTTCGGGCGAGGTTCCTCGTGCTGGCGAGCTCACTCCCGACAACGTTCGCGCTGCTCTCGGCCTTCCGTTCGGAAACCACTTTGCTCCGAGCTCCAGCGTCGTTCCCCGCCCGCCCGCTCTTTGTGCCGGTTGCGGCCACCGCGATGTTTACGAAATCCTCAACGAGGTGATTGCCGACCACCCCGACGCCAAGGTCTTTAGCGACATCGGTTGTTACACCCTCGGCGCTCTGCCTCCCTTTCGCGCGATAGACTCCTGCGTCGATATGGGCGCTTCGATCACTATGGCCAAGGGGGCTGCCGACGCCGGGTTGTTCCCGTCCGTTGCTGTTATCGGCGACTCGACCTTCACCCACTCGGGTATCACCGGGTTGTTGGACGCGGTGAACTCCCACTCGAATATCACTGTGATAATCTCCGATAACCTCACCACGGCTATGACCGGCGGTCAGGACTCGGCGGGTACGGGCCGTCTGGAGGCGATCTGCCTCGGCGTCGGGGTCGACCCGGCTCACGTTCGTACCGTCGTTCCGTTGCCCAAAAACCGCGACCAGATCCGCCGCACGATCCAAGAAGAGATCGACCACCCCGGTGTGTCGGTCATCATTCCCCGCCGCGAGTGTATCCAAACCCTGAAACGTAAACGATGAAAAAAGACATAATCCTTTCTGGCGTCGGCGGTCAGGGCATTCTTTCGATCGCGGCTGTAATCGGCGAGGCTGCTCTGACTGCCGGGCTGCACATTAAACAGGCGGAGGTTCACGGTATGAGCCAGCGTGGGGGCGACGTCCACTCCAACCTGCGTATCTCTTCGGCGCCGATTCACTCCGACCTCATTCCCCGCGGCGGGGCCGACCTGATTATCTCTCTCGAACCGATGGAGGCTCTTCGTTACGTTTCGTGGCTTCGGCCCGATGGTTGGGTTGTCGCCAGTTCCACTCCCGTTGTCAATATTCCCACCTATCCCGAGCTCGGCACCCTGCTCGCCGAACTGAACGCCCTGCCTCACTCTCGAGTCTTCGACGTTGAGGCCGTCTCCGCTTCCGCCGACGTTTCCCGCGCCGCCAACATTGTCTTGTTGGGCGCCGCGGCGAGGGTACTCGGGCTCGATTTCCCGTCGTTGCAAGAGGCCGTTCGCCGCGTCTTCGGCCGTAAGGGCGAGGGGGTTGTTGAAATGAACCTGAAAGCTCTCCAAACCGGATATGACACATACCATATATAATAAGGCGTTGGTCGATCAGGTGGTTGCCGAGTTGGGCATCCCGCGGTTGGAGAATGCCACCATCGGCGAGGTCGTGCTGATCGCTCGCCGACTCGAAGAGGCCACGGGCATACCTTTTATCCGTATGGATCAGGGCGTTCCCGGCCTGGAGCCTTGCCGTATTGGTACCGAGGCCGAGAAAGCCGCTCTCGACACCTCCGCGCCCGCCATCTACCCTCCGGCCGAGGGAGTTCCGGAACTCAAAACCGAGGCATCGCGGTTCGTTCGTGCGTTTCTCGACGTCGATGTTTCGCCCTCCTCGTGTGTTCCCGTTACCGGTTCCGTTGCCGGTTCGTTCGGGTCGTTCATTGCCTGCTGCCAAAGGGACCCCGTTAAAGATACTGTTCTGTTCATCGACCCGGGTTTTCCGATCCAGAAGTCGCAGCTTCGCGTTCTGGGCCTCCGTTGGGAGCAGTTCGACATCCACGACCACCGCGGCGAGGGTCTTCACGCCAAGATGGAGCCTTACTTTGCTTCCGGCCGCATCGCTGCGATCATCTACTCCAACCCAAACAACCCCGCCTGGATTTCGCTGACTGAGACTGAACTGCAGACTATCGGCGAGTTGGCCACGAAGTACGACGCCATAGTTCTGGAAGACCTTGCCTACTTCGGGATGGACTTTCGCACCGACTTCGGCCGACCGTTTGAGGCCCCGTTCGTCCCGACTGTCGCTCGTTACACGGACAATTACATCCTTATGCTCTCCTCGTCGAAGATATTCTCTTATGCAGGGCAGCGGGCCGCGTTCATCGCGATTTCCGACAAGCTTTTCGGGCGGCGGTTCGAGGCCCTGGCAGCGCGTTACTCCGGTTCGGGGGTGTTCGGGCCTACGCTGACCGCTTCGATCCTCTATATGATCACTTCCGGTGTTACCCACTCCACCCAATTCGGTTATGCGGCGATGCTTCGGGCTGCGTCGGACGGTATACTCGACTTCGTGGCCGAGACTCGCGAATACGCCCGCCGCGCGCGTCGGATGAAGGATATCTTCGAGCGCCACGGCTTCCGCGTGGTTTACGACCGCGATATCGACCGCCCCATCGCCGACGGATTCTTCTTCACCATCGGTTACGGCGACCTATCCTGCGGGGAACTGATGTCAGAGTTGCTCCTCTACGGGGTCAGCTCCATCGCCCTCTCCACTACCGGCAGCGACCAACCGGGTGTCCGCGCTTGCTCGTCACGTATGACCGAGCCTCTTTTCGCAACGCTCGACGAGCGCCTCGCCGCCTTCAACCAGGACCACAAAATCCAAACCAAATGATCTGGAACCAACCCAAAGAGTGTATGTCTTCCGCGGATAAACGGCGGATGCAGGGTGAGCGGCTTCGTAAGCTCGTCGAGCGTGTCTACCACAGCGTGCCGTTCTACCGCAACAAGATGCAGCAAATGGACGTTGCTCCGCGCGACATTCGCTCCATCGACGACATTACCCGCTTGCCTTTCACCACCAAACAAGACCTGCGCGACAACTACCCCTACGACCTATTCGCCGTGCCTATGAGCGAGATCGTCCGGCTGCACGCTTCGAGCGGTACGACCGGTAAGCCTACCGTTGTGGGTTACACCCGCGGTGACCTTGCCGTGTGGTCTGAAATGACTGCCCGCGCACTGACCGCTTTCGGCGCCGACCGCAACGACATCGTCTCGGTGGGTTACGGCTACGGACTGTTTACCGGCGGCCTGGGTCTGCATTACGGCGTGGAGCATATGGGTGGTACGGTTATTCCTACTTCGAGCGGCAACACCGCCAAACACATCTCCCTGATGCACGACTTCGGGGCGACGGCTCTGGCCTGCACTCCCTCTTATGCTCTCTACCTTGCCGACGCTCTGCGCGATTGCGGTATGCCGAGAGAGGAGTTCGCCCTGCGCATCGGTATCTTCGGGGCCGAGCCTTGGACTGAGAATATGCGCCGCGAGATCGAATCGAAACTCGGCATCGACGCTTACAACATCTACGGCTTGAGCGAGATTATGGGCCCGGGCGTGTCGTACGAATGCGGCTTCAAGAACGGCTCCCATATTGGCGACGACCACTTCTTTCCCGAGATTGTCTCACCCGACACACTGGAACCACTCCCCGTCGGCGAGCAGGGCGAATTGGTTTTCACCACCCTCACAAAAGAGGGCATACCCTTGTTGCGCTACCGTACCAAAGACCTCTGCTCCCTAGACGACACTCCCTGTGAGTGCGGGCGGACGGCTGTGCGTATGAGCCGCATCGTTGGTCGTAGCGACGATATGCTTATCATCCGTGGCGTGAACCTCTTCCCGTCGCAGGTCGAGAGTGTGATCCTTGAGATCGAGGAGCTCGAACCGCACTACCTCCTTGTGGTCGACCGCGTGAATAATCTCGACACGCTCCAGATCCAGGTCGAGGTTCGCGACGGATTTTACTCCGACGAGATCAACCGTATGGTCGAGTTGAAGCGTAAAATCGCTGCCCGCCTGCAAAGTGTGCTAGGTTTGGCGGCCGACATCCGTCTTGTCGAGCCTGGCACTATCGCCCGTAGCGAGGGTAAGGCAAAACGTGTAATTGATAATCGTAAGTTGGTATGAAAACGATAAAACAACTCTCCGTGTTCATCGAGAACCGCACCGGGCGCATCAACGAAGTGACCCGCATTCTGGAGGTCGGCGGCATCAATATGTCCGCTTTCAGCCTTGCCGAGACTCCCGACTTCGGAATCCTTCGTATGATCGTTTCGGATGTCGAGGCGGCCCACCGCGCCCTCAAGGAGGCTCACTTCGGCGTAAACGTGACAGACGTGCTCCTCGTCACCTGCGCAAACGAGCCCGGTACTATGCACCGTATTCTGGAGGTATTGGCTCGCGAGCAGGTCTTCATCGAATATATGTACGCCTTCTCCGAGGGCGAGGTCGCGAACGTTATTATCCGCCCGACGGACGTTGCCCGCGCTGCGGAAATTTTGCAGTCCCACCAACCCTGCTGACAGTGGGTTGTCACTGCGGGGTGGTACTTTTGTCGACGTAAACCTTAAAAAACAACAGACGTTATGAGAATTACATCGTACCTCGTTTTCAACGGTAACGCCGAACAGGCTGCCAACTTCTACGCCGAAGCCCTTGGTGGCAAACTCGAAAACCTCACCCGTTATAACCAGTTTCCTCCTTCGCCCGAGTGGACTGTTCCCGCCGAGTTCGGTAACCTGATCGGCCACTGCTGCATCGTCTTTCCCGGCGGTGGTATGAGCGTTGCCGACACCCTTCCGAGTAATCCCGTTTCGTTCGCCAAGGGCGGTAATATGCTTACTCTGGTTTGCGACTCTGTCGAGCAGGCCGAGAGCGCTTTTGCCAAACTATCCCGCGACGCCCAGCGTATCAATTGCCCTATCCAGAAGGTTTTTTACGCTGAGCGTTACGGCGAGTTTATCGACCGGTTCGGTGTCCAGTGGGCCGTTATGAAAGACTAATGCAGATGAATCGGCTCGATCGCATATCGGCCATCCTCGTTCGGTTGCAGTCGCGCTCGGTTGTTCGGGCGGCCGACTGCGCCGAACGTTTTGGTGTCAGTGTGCGCACCATCTACCGTGACATCCGGACTCTCGAACAGGCCGGTGTGCCGATCTGTGGTGACGCCGGGGTGGGGTATTCGCTTATGGAAGGTTATCGCCTTCCGCCTTTGATGTTCACTCGCGAAGAGGCTACGGCGTTTCTCACGGCTGAAAAGGTTGTCGAGCAGATAGCCGACCGCGACACCGGCGAGCAGTTCCACCGCGGGATGGACAAGATCCGGGCCGTGATGCGCGGAGCGGGTAAAGAGCAGTTGGCTGGTCTGGACGACTCGATCCACGTCCACCGTAGCCGCCACACTCCTCCCGAGACGACCCCCGGCCTCTTGCAGACAATCCTTCGCAGCATTGCCGACCGCGTGATCATCGAGATGGATTACACTAACGGCGCCGATGGCTCTTCCCGCCGCCTGGTCGAGGCGGTCGGGGTTAGCTTTTCCCACCCTCGTTGGTACCTAACTGCGTGGTGCCATCTCCGGGGCGAGTACCGCACCTTCCGCCTCGACCGTATCGCCAGCCTCACTGTCACCGACTGTCCCCACACCATCGCTGCCCACCCGCCTCAGGTATCGCTCCTTGGGCACGACGACCCGAACTGCCTTACTCGTGTCGTTATCCGCACCACCTCCGAGACCGCTCGCCGTAACCGCGATGCGAGTTTTTTCCTCGGCCTTGTCGAACAGCAGGAATTGCCCGACGGCCGCCTCGAACAAACTTATATGACTTACTCCGTCGAGACAATGGCCCGTTGGGTTCTCGCCCACGCCGACACTACCGAAGTTGTCTCTCCCGTCGAGGTGACAGAGTGGATTACGAAAATTTTGTGTAGCTTCGCTCCCGCAAACCTTTCGCCTATCTGATTCCCGGTACGGTGGTCGTGGCGATTGTCTATCTCATCTGTCACAGAGCTGTACCCCGGCGACCACGTTTCCAATTCCACGAAGTATTGTCTGGTGAGGGAGCACGCTGTTTTTCGCTTCCGCCTGGAGGTTCCATAAGTGGTTCATAGTCGACCTCAATACCGCTGCCGATTGCGTGATGGCCAAGCACCCTGAGCTGAAAACCTTAATACGCGTGCATCCCTCCAAAAAAAAGATTGATCCCAAAGTAGGTGACCAGAACCGTGATGAAGGCCACGGCGACCAGAATGTGAAACCCCCGCGGCGATAGTTCCCGTCGGTGCAGTACCAGCGCGTAGGTCAGAAAAGTCACCAGCGCCCACACCTCTTTCGGGTCCCAGCTCCAGTAGCCGCCCCACGAGATGTTGGCCCACACGGCCCCGATCCCGATTCCCGTCCCGAGCAGAAGTAGCGCCGGACGCAGACACGCGAGACTCCCCACTCGGGCGTGCCGCATCGCCTCGACGTCCCGCGAGCACAGTGCCACCACCGCATTGAACGCCGTGAACGCCAGCAGTACGTATGCGACCATAATCACCGATACGTGGAGACTCAGCAGCGGCGATGCGAGCACCGGTGGGATGGGGGAGACCTCCGAGGCCGTCCCAAGATGGGCCACCAGCAGTGCGCACCCCGAGGCGACGAACCCGAACGGCAGCGCGAGCGCATTTCGCCGCCGGAACAACACTCCCGCGAGCATCGCTACCCACGCCAGCGACAGCATCACTGCGGGTCCCGACTCGAATGGCAACCGTCCGGCCAGCCGTGTCCGCAACGCAATCGACACGCTCAGACATCCCAGCGAGAGTAGTAGAACCACCAGCTCCGCCATCTCGACACGCACCCTCCATCGCGGCCCTTTCACCGTGAACATTAGCACCATAGCAGCGACACCCACCGCCAGATTTACCTTGAACAGCAGGGCTTCCATAGTCGACGTAAAGTGAGAAACAGTCCGGAGAGGAAAAACATCGCAAAACCCGTATACGTGACCGCGATCCCGACCGGGTCGTGGTTGATTGCCAGTATGGTTGTCGAGTGGTCGGGCGATAACGACGACTGGTAGAGCCTGTAGCCGCGGTGCTTCAGTATCCGGTTCATCGACACCCGCCCCTGTCGCATACCGCCCTTGCCGCTTTTGTCGCGCACCGTTACACGCGAAACGTAGTCCGACGGCGTGTTCGTGCCTTCGTGATATTCGACCGTAAAGCTGTCGAGCCTCACTTCGAACGGTAGCTCTATCCCGCGCACGAGTGGCTCATTGTCCACCGAGAGCGCGATCTGTCCCGTTTCGCCCCACAGTTTTGTACACATAGCCCCCGCGATTATCACGACGAAAGAGAGGTGTAACATTCCGAGTGCCGGGTCGCGCCGCAAAAGCCGCCCGTGCAAGACTTCCACCAGCCCGATTGCGGCGAACACACCCCACAGCACGGAGAACCACCACGCGCCATAGATCTGGTCGTGTGCTGCTTCGGTGCCCCTGAATTTTTCGAAAAACGTTGCTCCCGCGAGCACGACGATCATTCCGATCCAAACCACTGTAAGGACGCGAGAATTAGAACGGCGCATATCGGTCGTTTCCGGAGAGTTTGATCGCGATGCACTCTATTTCGACGAGCCAGCCCGGACGGCAAACCGGTGCCCAGACGATCACCCGCGGTGTGTCGGGGAATTCCTTAGCCAGTCGCTGCGTCACAACCGCATAATCGGCAGGATCACGCAAGTATACAATCATTTGCGCAATGTCACCCAGTTCGCACCCTCCCTCGCGCAGTAGCACCTCGATGTTTTCGAGCACGCGGCCGAGTTGCCCCTCTACGTCACCCGGATGGACGATCTGCCCTTTGTTGTCGATGCTGGCCGTTCCCGAGACGAGAATGTGTCGCCTGTCGCCGTAGTCGATTGCGGTTGCACGCTCGAACGTCACGCCGTATTGGTGTGTCTGATTGAGGTGGGTCGCGCCCCTTAGATAGGTCACCTGGCCGGGTTGCAGACCGTCGACCGCATAGGCATCCATCAGCACGGTGACCTCCGGATGGATGTACTTTCCCTCGATTCCCGTGCTGGCGATGTAGTGTGTTTTGGGCGTGAGGCCCTGTTGTTCAAACAGTTCGCGCCGCGCCGCGACCATATCTGCATAGTGGGTGTCGATCCCTTGCACGAAAATCCACGTGCGTACGGTATTTGCCGCGAGCGTGAGACCCTCCTCGGCCAGCCGTTCGATGTAGTTGCCGAAGACCTCTTCGGTCTGCTCCGCCTCACCCCTCCCCGTGTCGCTTGCCGTTTTGCCCTCTGTTTGGTGGTGCATTTGGGTGTGGAACAGATGACGATACGTGGTATTGCGCCCTCCGTCCACGAACCACACCCACAGGGCAACTTTCGTCCCATTGAGCGGCGGTTGTTGAACTATTGATGTTGCCTCTTCGCTCCGATCCTCCAGCCATTTTGCTTGGCCCACGGCGTCACTCACAAAGTACCGCCTGAACGCCTCTTCCGTTTCCGAAGGCAACACCTCCCGCGTCAGTCGGCCCAGTTCTCTCTCGATGGCGTTATACTGTTCTTCCGTGCTCAGGGTTGGATCCGTCCCCTCTATCACCACGTGGTACTCTCCCCCCGCGGCCTTTAGTGTCGTCACCACACCCGCAGCCCCAGCTTCCCCCGCCGCCCCCGTCGTCACCGAGCCCCCCATACTGAAGCCTATTTCTTTTTGCTCCCCACGGCTTTGCTCTGCACCGCACGCTTCATCATATCGTATGCCACCGGCGTTGCCACGAATACCGACGAATAGGTTCCCACGACGATCCCTACCAACAGTGCGAGGATGAACCCACGGATGACGGTTCCTCCGAACAGGAAGATCGCCAGTAGCGTTACTATGGTTGTTCCCGAGGTGTTCATCGTACGGCCCAGCGTCGAGTTGATTGCTCCGTTGATGTTTTCGCGGATGCTGTGCTTGGGATAGAGCTTGTTGTACTCACGGATTCGGTCGAAGATCACCACGGTGTCGTTGATCGAGTAGCCGATGATTGTCAGGATTGCGGCGATGAACGATTGGTCGATTTCGAGCGCGAAGGGCAGAACTCCCCAGAACAGCGAGAATAGCCCGAAGACGAGTATCGCGTTGTGTGTCAGCGAGACGACCGCACCCATACCCCATTGCCACCTGCGGAACCTCATAATGATGTATAGCCCGATCGCCAGCAGCGAGAGCACCACGGCCCACGTTGCCTTGACACGGATCTCGCTTGCCACGGCCGGTCCCACCTTGTCGCTCTGGATCACACCGTAGATCACATCTTGCGTGCTGTTGAATTGCTCCAGCGTCAGTGGTTCGGCGAACAGCGGGTTCAATGCTTCCCACAGTAGTCGGTTCACTTCGGCTGTTGCTTCGTCGCTGTCGTCGTCGAACTTATACTGCGACAGGATTCGTTTGTCGGTTCCTTCGGTTCCGTATGTTTTCACTTCCCAGCTCGACGCTCCGCCTTCGGCTATGTCGTCGAACACTGCGGTCATACGTTCCCTGACTGCTTCGTCTTCCACCGTTTGGTCGAAGTGCACCACATAAGCACGGCCGCCCGAGAAATCCACACCCATATTGAATCCGCGGGTGAAGATCGACACGAAGGTGATGATGATCAGAGCTCCTGAGATTATGTATGAGTATTTGCGCTTTCCGATGAAGTCGAACTTTGTGTTGGTCAGGAAGTTCACGTTCCACTTGCGCGAGAAGCTCACCGCTTTGCCCTTCGCTACACGGCTGTCGATCAGCAACCTCGTGATGAAGATCGAGGTGTAGAGCGAGGTGATGATACCTATAATAAGAGTCGTTGCGAAGCCCTGTACGGGGCCTGTTCCGAAGACAAACAGTACGATACCCGTGATGATCGTGGTGATGTTTCCGTCCAGAATTGCCGAGTACGCGTTCTTGTACCCTTCGACTACCGCCAGCCCGAGACCCTTTCCGGCCCTGAGCTCCTCCTTGATTCGTTCATATATGATCACGTTCGCATCCACGGCCATCCCCATCGTCAGCACGATACCCGCGATCCCCGGCAGGGTCAACACGGCGCCGAACGAAACCAGCACACCGAACAGCAGGAACAGGTTAAGCACCAACGCGATGGATGAGAACCATCCGGCCCTGTTATAGTATAGACACATATAGATCAGCACCAGTACGAACGCCAGCAGGAACGAGGTCATCCCTGCGTTGATCGAGTCGCGACCCAGCGACGGGCCCACCACCGAGTCCTGAATAATATGCGCCGGCGCGGGCAGCTTGCCCGATTCCAAAACGTTAGCGAGGTCGGTTGCTTCTTGGATCGTAAAGTTTCCTGTGATTTGCGAGCGTCCGCCTGTGATCTCGTCGTTCACCGTCGGGGCGGAGTACACATACCCGTCCAGCACAATTGCCACGCTCTTTCCGATATTGTCTCGCGTGAGGTTCGCCCACGCCCTTGCTCCGGTCGAGTTCATCGCCATATCCACTTCTGCAGACGAGCCGCTCTGACCGAACGTTCCCGTTGCGTTGGTGATCACACCTCCATCCAGCGGTGCTCGTCCGTCTCTGGTGTTGGCATTGATGGCGTAGAGTTCGAACATATTTTCGATCCTGTCGGATGCTCTCACGCCCCACATCAGTCGCAGCTCACGCGGCAATACGGCTTTCACCTGCGGCATAGCGAAGTAGCGGTTCACTGCGGCGGTGTCGTACGATGCTGCCATCCCGATCACGGGTCCGCGAACATTGGGCCCGATGGGTAACAGTTTTGCGAACAGGTCGTTGCGGTCGGTTGCCGGGGCCAGTTCACTCGTAAGACCCGCCTGAGCTATTTCGTCCAGAATATCCTGATCCGCGACCGTGGTTTCATCTATTGGCTGCTCCACTTGCGCCGCCGGAGCGTCCGAGGTGGGCGTTTGAGCGACTGCCTCTGCTTCGACCGCGGCCAGTTCTGTTCCCGAGATTTGGTTCAGCCTCGCCACTTCGGCGTTTGCTTCGACCAGCGCGGGGAATATTTCGTTGTTGTCGAACGTCGACCAGAACTCCAGCGACGCCGTGCCTTGCAGCAGTTTACGCACACGCTCCGGCTCCTTCACACCCGGCAGTTCGATCAGAACCCGGCCGTTGTCCAGCCTCTGGATGTTAGGATTCGCCACCCCGAAGCGGTCGATACGGTTGCGCAACACATTGAACGAGTTGGAGATCGCACCCTCGGTCTGCTCCCTGAGCACTTTCACCACATCATCGTTGGTGCTCGTCGGCAGAATCTGCTCCTTCAGGTCGGGCGTGTTGAAGATATACGCCAGCGGCGCTCCTCCCGAGAGTCGGTCGTAGGACCTCGCAAAAAGAGTTATGAAGTCGTCGTTGCTGTTTGCTTGGGCTGCTCTTGCTTCGGCCATCGCGGCGTTGAAGGTCGGATCCTGGCTGCCGTTCGACATTGCCCTGACGACATCCTCGACCGAGATCTGCATCATCACGTTCATCCCGCCTCTCAGGTCGAGCCCCAGATTGATCTCTCTTTCCTGACACTCCTTGTAGGTGAATCCCAGATAGATTTTCTGGTTCCGCAGGCTGTCCAGATAGGCTTGCGGGTTTTCGGTTTGTGCTGCTTTGCGTTCTGTGATTTTGGTTGCCAGCGTGAACGACAGCGAGTAGGCGCAGGCCAGTACGAGTAGTACGGTGATGAGCCTGATGAATCCTTTGTTTTGCATTGTTATTTAAGTTTTGTAATTATCGGCATAGTTCGAGGCGCAAAGATAGTAAATTAATTACAAACCGCCGCTGGCCTTTGTTTAAAAAAAGCCCGAACTTCCGTCCGGGCCTTTTCGTTGCGTTCTGCATCGGGAGTTATTCTTCCTCCTCGGCCAGTTGCTCCAACAGCTCGTCTGTCACTATCAGGGCGTAGGTACATACATAGAAGTCGGATTCGAACGACCAATACTTGCGTAACCAAATATCGTCGGAGACTTTCTTATCATCGGCAGTCATCGTATACGCATAATTGATGTAGTATGTGTCGCCGACTCCGATTACACCACCGACTCCAAAGCGATAATCACCATCCTCATACAGGTCTTCTCGCTTGCTTTTGCTCTCTCCCCCCAATCGGCTGTTCCACGCAATCATTTGGCTGTCTCCATTGGCAAGAGTGAAAGGACCCCCAAATGGTCCCCATGGATATTCTTCGGTCAAGACTATTTTCTTATCCGTTTCATTCTTCACATAAAACTTCCAATCGTAGCCGTAATCAACAAGTACAGTTTCTTTAGGTTCTTTATCATCACAACTTATAGATAGCGCAACCAACGCGATCAATAAAAAGAACTTTTTCATAGCACAATGTGTCCAAAATCATCAAACCACTCATCAAAGTTGACCAAATAAGCCTCTAACTGAGTACTTGTGCAATAAGTCGGAACCAGTCGTTGTGAGAGTTTCTGTCTGCATTGTGTCCAATCCGTGCTCGTGGTGATTACCTCCCAAATCAAGGATGAGGGTACATTTGCGATATTCTCGTTTAGAAAATATCTGTATTCCGGATCTCTGAAGAACGCGTGTTGGTTGACATCATCCGTCAGGTCGATAAATAGAGGAGAATACCAACCATAATCCGGTGCACGAGTGCTTCTCCAGTCCTGATCTGCACAAGCCGTGATATCGACATCCTCTCTATACGGAGATGGATTTGTTGTCGTTATCAATCCACCGGGTTGTTTCCAGCCATAAGACACATAATACTTTTCTCCCAAAGACCATCCTGAATAGTCAGCAAATGATTCACGCAACAAATCGTGAGTGCGCGTGAAAGTTATAGTGTTGTTGGAGTAATGGGTTAGATGCCCTAATTCGTGCAGGGTTGTCCCTATTACATTCGAGTCAGAGTGTCCATTATTGTAAATATTAATGTTGCAGGAAGGGAATCCGAAAGAGCCATTCGTTCTACCACCGGAGAAATCATTCGCGATTATTCGTGTTCCTCCCGAGGGGGAGTTTCTAGGAAAATCGTTCTGTTGATAATAGAAGTAGTTTGCGGCTCTCCATATTGAACCCAATTGGCGGGTGTCAGGAATTATGATTTCGGGATAGGGATAATAGAGACTCCACCTGCCGACAGGGAAATTGGCACCCACGGACATTGTTATTGCAGCAGTGCTGTTCTCAGTGGTGACTCTCCACGGAATGGTATGATAATAATTGCCACCAAACTGCAAGATAAGATGTTGAACCATCCACTCGTAATCGTTTGTCTGAGACATAGGTATAGACGTTTGAACGGTAAATTGTCCATCGCCACCGGTAACGGCAAAGGCAAGCTCCAGATTTGCTTTCTGATATTGTATCAGAACATTCGCAACCCCGACATTACGCCCAAGTTGCGAGTCGTATGTTTTGACGTAACCGGTTAATGTGATCACATCTTCCGCCGCCATCGTTTGCGCCCTCACCGGCCGCGCGATCTCGTGGTCAATCACGTATTCGATGCTCGCGGGCAGAGGCTTGTCGACAGGCCAAACTGCAGGATAGGCAGTTGGAAGGTCTGGGGGCCGGTCGGGCCACCGTCGGTCGACTCGACATCGTCGTAAGTCACGGTGTACGGGCTGCGTTCGGCAAAAGTCGTGGCCGCCGAGCGAGTATGGGCGATTTGCTCGACCTCCTGCTGCGTAAGTTGCACATAATCAAAGGGAATGTACGCCACCTGAACGTCCTTCATCATCTCGATCTGCCATTGTTCAGCTTCGGTTTTGGGGTAGATTTTAAGCGCGTAATGCGTTGATTGTCCGGTTGTTGCGGCGAGCGCTTGCGTTCCCGTCTGCCCGTCCGGCCTCGGCATCATCCACAAATCCAAAACTTCGTTATATATTGCTCCCGAAATTGCTCTTGTCGCGACCGGCGGCTGGGGTTTTTGCGGCTCCGGCTCCACTTCCTCCGTCAGCTCCGCCACGCACGACGCAAAAAGCACCAC
>QMCD01000439.1_pt1 | contig 28850 bp, 32 predicted proteins | sample 1821841 | NCBI WGS metagenome assembly QMCD01 (sample SAMN01991225, study PRJNA193472) | Termite gut metagenome, whole genome shotgun sequencing project. | isolation source: worker | host: Macrotermes natalensis | reverse complement strand
AAACTAAAGGGTTTGTAGATGCTACATATTTTATTAGCAATGTATTTGAAATATTTCCTCGTGAAGACTTATTTAAATATGAGAATAGGGGAAATATTGATTATATGGAACGAGTAAACAACGGTATGATTAGGGAAGGAATAATTGAGTGTGGCTATAAAAAAGGTTTGTGGAAAACAGAAGCGTGGGTAATTCAAGAACAAACGAATCAATTAAGTAAAAAATATACTCATCGGGAGGAATATTTTCAAAACGGCTTGCAAGACAGCGCCTATACTATATACACTCCTCATGGAGAAATATTGTATAGGACAACTTTTAATATGGGAACAGGATTAGAAAAAGACTTCCACGAAAATGGGAAATTATATTATCAAATAGAGAAAAAAGATGGATATTTTACAGATACCCTCAAACTCTATGATGATCAAGGCAAGTTAAAAGAAAAGTTGTTTTACGATAAAGATTCTCTAATCTATCATGAAAAAATTGAAGATAATAGATACAGAAGAATTTTGAAGAGGAGTCACCAATATTTAAAATCAAAGTGGGAAGTTGTGAATAATATAATGGATTATGCCGATTGAATATACTAAAATAAAATCATATACAGAGAATATTGTATTATAATATATGAAACCCAGACACCCCAAATACACAATTAAGCAGGGAGACACCCTTCAATCCATCACCCGGCTCTTCGGGGTAGAGCAAGATGTTTGGACGAGGTATCACAATAACATGTGCCGTTTGGATCATGTTATCAGGGATGTTTTGCCCCGGCATCTGGAGGATATTTATTTGCTGCCTGAGTTGTGGAACAGGGAATTAATTCTCAACAGGCCGGCTCCACTTGCTGAATTAGCAAGACCAATCCAGAGAATAGCCGTATTGGGATACCAGAATACATTGTATTTAAAAACAGCGGTAAGCGCGGTTAAGTACGGAGTAAATATAACAATACAGGATGATAAGAAACTGAATTCTATAAAATACGAAGTTCCCGTAAAATACCTGGGAAGACAAGATGATGATTTCTATGTTGAAATAAGCTCCCCTGAATCCATACGCATCAATGATTTATTGCCGGATTCAAAAGCAGACCGCCTAGCCGCAGATGTTTACAATTTACTGTATCCGATTGTTTTTAGGATCGACAGGCATGGATGCATTATTGGGATTGACAATTTCGAAGAGATAAAAAAAAGATGGGATGGCTCTTTGGAAGAAATAAGAAGGAACAGGTTCGGCGAATCCCTGGAGAAATATCTGAAATTATGTTCTTACTCATTAAAAAATGAGGAAAAACTATTGCGAAAATTAAAAAGGAGCTACTTTTTTTCCTGTTATTTTTTCGGTATATACCAGGCTTATGGGGAACAATATACCGCCAACAACGAGTTCGTTTTTGAAATTTCACCGGACCTTGGTAAGGTTTTATTTCAAACAGAGAGTAAGATAGACAAATATGTGGACCGGTACGATATGATTAAAGTGGTGATAAAAGGAAAATCTAAAAATAATGACGGCGCTAAAGATTTGGAGGCTGAAATAGAAGACCGGATAATTAGTGAGGATTTATACATGGATGGGACTTATTACGCCAAATATTTTATTGATTCAAAAAATCATATTATTGACGCTATAGCAGCCAGAATAAGGATAAACGAAAAAGAAAAGAAAGAGGTAATGATTAAAATATCCAATTTATCTTAATCCAATTAGTTATGAGCGAAGAATCGATTGTGGTAGAAGGAGCGATGTGCAAATGCAAGTTCGGGAATAAACCGGATAAAATAAAAGTGCTGTCGCACCAAAAGGAATATGCGAATAACGGGAAGCTGATAGTTACCACCAGGGAAACAGGGGCAAACACACTCGAAGCGAATTGTTTCGGGACATGCCCCAAGTCAGGTTCGCCTCCTCCACCGTGTAAGCCGGTAATAACGGAATGGCAGGACTATTATGAAGCTGTCGAATTAAGTAACGGGGGACAGGTTATACTAAAAAGCAGTAAAGCTGTTTGTGCCGTTGCCGGGTCACCGTGCATCGAGTTTTTGGACGACGGGCAAATAGAGGAAATTTCTCAACAGAACTTTGATAACGCAGATAAAGAAACCCAAGCGCAGCTGAATCCCCTCGTCAATATCGAAGATTTGAGTTGCCCGGAACCTGAAGGTGAAGGTTTGACCATAAAATACTGAAGGCATGAAAAAAAATGAGAGCAAAAACAGGGGTGTCGATAAAATAAGCCTTTCCTCTTCGTGTATCGAAAAAGCATACCCGGGAAAAGGAAACAAATTCATTGTCAAAGGGAATGAAGGCATTAGGTTTTATGTATCCGGATGGCTGCCTGACACCAGCCCCGAAGAGAAGAATACTGTGTTCTGGCGGTACGAGTGGGGAGATTCCCTGTATAAGGAAGGGATTGGAAAAGACTCGGCCGAGATAACCATAGAGAATAGCCGGTGCGGAAGCGTTCCATATATTCTTTCAGCCAGGCTGCCGGGGCAGAAAGAAACGCAGGCTAAGGAAATACAGATACTGGGCATTTGTGATTATAAAGTTACATCATGCCAGTGGTATTTAAAAGACCAAAAAGACGGGAAGCAGAAAACAATAATTGAGGACGGGCAGGAAATCCCATTTGGACCGGTCGTGTTTCTGGAATTGCATACGGAGGGTTTGAACGGGAACAGGTTGATAGTCGATATTTATGCCAGGGGAGGGTCGGTTTTGATTGATTCCCTGAAAAGCAATAAAACAGTAGACGGTATAGTGACTTTAAGCATAAATACCATCACATTGAAAAATAAGCTCTTCAGAGCCTGTAAAAGCTGGCGTTCACAGGAAGGAATAACAATAAAGGTAGCCAAAGACGACAGATCTTATGACCGGTCGGAGGATAAGGAGAAAGACGGTATATATGTAAAACAGGAACATGGGCGCGGGCCTTTACTTTTTATGCAAGATGTCCGGCCTTTTATATACGATGCGGAGGTTAACAGTTCCCTTTCTAAAACAACGATAGGCCGGTCTGAACCGGTCAATATAGAATATGACCAGTGTACTTTTGAAAAAGTGACCATCAAAAATGAAGATAAGGAGTTCACTGTCTTTGAAGGCGGAAAGCTATACAAACCTGTATTCTCAAGTAACCAGTATTACACCAAAGCTCCGTTTATCCTGTTCGATTTCGATAGTTATGCACTGGACAGGGCTGCTTCCGAAAGATTGGACTATATTGCGGAGTACCTGATAAGCAGTGATATGCCTGCCGCACTCGAAGGGCATACCGATATCAGGGGAACAGTGGAATACAATAAGACGCTTGCCTATAACAGGGTAAAAGCCGTAGAACAATACCTGATTGATAAAGGCGTAAGTACAAAAAAACTGTCCATTGTAGCCTTTAACGAGAGTAATCCTGTGCATGGAGGTGAAAATATCCCGGATAGCCTGCATCGTGAGAACAGGCGGGTAAGGGTATGTTTTAATGTGCTCCAGACTTATAATGACGCCCGGACCTACAGCATCATATCCACAACGGAAGAGTATCCCAAACGCTTCGATATAAAGATAGAAGGCTACACAAATAAGAACTGCTTTTACGATGACGAATATGCGCATACTCCTGTTTTTACAATAAAAAGGCTGCATACAAGTGGGGATGAAGAAAGGAAAGAGGAAATACCTGTAAGGGAAAACGAAGAAAACATAATCCCTTTCGCGTTCTCTGCAAAAGCGTATGATATGCGGGATTCCGAATTCAGGCAGGTTATGGAATGGGGGGCATACTATGAACAGCTGGAACATGCCTTGAATGACCGTGTAAAAGCCTATGAATGCCACCTGCACAGCTGCGCTTACTTTTCGGACAAGACAAAGCCCGCGTTTATACTGAAAGTATATCCCGATGCTGTTGTCACCTGCAATTTCAGGGTTGATTTTGAGGATGAGTACTATTTCGATGAGCTTAAAATAGGGCTTATAAAGGGAAACAACGGATGGAATGAGTTTAAGGAGAGTGTCGATTATTATTTCGAGGGCTTGACACATTTCTTATTCGAAAGCCCGTTTATACCCGGTTTTATAAGTAATACACAGCATGATATGCTTGAATTGGTTAAAGACTGGGTATATAGCTATGTTGACAGTAAAATAAATCTTTTCCGGTACGGAGTACATTCGTTTCAGGATTTTTTACAGAAGAATGTTCCCGCAAGGGTATCCGACGAAACAGGGGAACACCGCAAAGATGTGGAAGGACGGATTATGAGCTATGTAGGCTGTATGATGATTGTAGACCTTCTGCTGCTTGTGTTTACTAAAGGAAAGGGCGTGGCAGCGAAGTACAAGTCCGAGGCAGCGAAGTTCGAGGTAGCGGCAGCGAAGTCCGAGGCAGTGGAAAAAGTTCAAAAGTTTTTGTCGGACAACGGGTTGAAAATAACAACCCCTAAGATAGCCGAATCCAGTTGGGTAGGCTACCAGCAGCAGGATGAAGGTTATGTATCCTACGTGTACAGGTACAAAATAAAAGCCGATCCCATGTTTGGAGTCAATATCAGTATAAAAAGCGTCAGCCTTGCCTCGAAAGCAGGGAAAGCAATATACAGCCCCGGTGAAGACGAAGACTATGGCGAGCTGAAAAAAGGCATTTTAAAGTCAGCCCTGAAAAAGATACTGCCCGTCGATGCGTCCTTCAGTTTTTCGGCAGATGGCGGCTTTTCGTTCGACTATGAGGTGAGATATGACTATACCCGCAAAAAGCTAAAGGTAATCGACCGCTATACGCTACAGGAATACCAGGACAAGACCCTTTTCAATATGGGCGGGTTTATATCCATTAAAATGGACGTAAAGTTGAAAGCCAAATACAGAATTAAATGGCATCCTTTTGTATCATCTGCCAAAATCAGTGCGAAGATTGAAGCCAATGCGGAGATTTCCGGCGGGTTTATGCTTCAGGTGAGGTTCACAACCCATGTCCTTAATCCGTACTATGAGTGGGTACTGGTATTCACCGGACTCAAAGGAGAGTATTATCAGAAAGTAACAGTTAAAGCAAATAACGATGATATATATGACAGTGAACCTGATCAGAATGAAATTTTGGTAGACACTAATCCTGCTCAGGCAGACAATACTCCTCCGGTAAAGGAACATTTTTCGATTTTGGATAAAAAAGAAATTGTAATAAAAAGAGTAAACCTGTAAAGTCCTTTTTGAAATAAATAGATGAAAAGATATATCGTTTTTTTTTCCATCAGCGTTATTATTTTATTAATTAGTTGTAATAGCAATAATACCAACAGTAATACCAAACAAGAAAAGAATATATCCATGAATACAAGTAATTCAACCATCACCTCCGGGAATATCGTGCAGAAAGTAGTAGACAGCGTAAAGAGTTATCCGCAGGAACCCTTATACTATATTTTTGTACATAATTATTTCTGCTATTACGAAATTTTGGTCAATGACTTTCCGGTTGATCGCTTCTTCGAGAAAGGCACTTTAGCGACTCCCATATTTCTGAATATGGCTATCCTGAGAAGTGGTAAACAAAAGCTGACATACCGGATGTACCCCATAGGTGAAACCTTCATCGAAGATACGAAAATGGAAATAAACCTGAGTGTAATGGATAACCGCATAGGCTTCGATTCTGAAAAAGATATTGTAGAACATCGAAACGCTTATACAGTTAAGATGGTAGGGGAGCCCAAAGATATCCGCCGGGAAATTTTTATAGCAGCGGGCGAAAAGTATTACGAGCATACCTTCGAGTTTAACGCGGCGGTACCCTACGAGAATAAAGGCTGGCTCGACGGGCAGGATTTACGGAAGTTTAACCAGGACAGCCTCTATCAGGCTGTTTTAAGGTATTACAAAGGGTATAAAAAGATATATGATAATAAAGATGCCGATAGATTGGCTTTGTTGAATTTTCGTTCCATTGTTGAATTTTCTCAATCCGAATATAAAACGGAAAAAGAAATACAAGAGATGTGGGACGAATACCTAAAAATGCTGAATATTGAAAAGGAATTTTTTCCAATGGATAATATAAAGATGTCTTTTTATGGTGACGGACGTATTGTATGTTTAGAACAGGCAAACACAGAAGATATACGATTACGAGGAAAATCGGCATTCTTTTTCTTGTATAAGGCAGGAAATCAAAGAAGGAGCAGATCATCCCCATTGTTCTTATGCCTCCCTAGAGGTAAGAAAGATTTAACCGAATTAGAGATAGGGGGCTAACCGATGAGAAGAATTATCCATATTATCCTTATAGCCTTCGTTATCCAGGGCTGTAACGCGCAAACAGGGAGTAACGCAGGTACCGGAGTTCTCGGCCAGGGTACTGATACCGCTGAGATCACCTCCGGGAATATCGTGCAGAAAGTAGTAGACAGCGTAAACCATTACCCCAAAGAACCTGTCTATTATATACATATACATAACAGCAACTGTTATTATGAAATATTAGTCAATGACTTTCCGGTTCAAAGTTTATTTAGGGTAGCTATATTGGCGAGTCCTATCTATATTAACATGGGTATTCTCAAAAGTGGTAAGCAGAAACTTACTTATCGAATATATCCTATTGACGATACTTTCCCGGAAAGTACAGGAATGGAAATAATACTAGGAGTTCAGGATCGCCGTATCGGTTTGGATTCGGATACGACATTGTTTAAACATCACAGTGAATATAGAACCATAATGGTGGGTAACTCCAATCCTCGGGAGATTTTTATAGCAGCGGGCGAAAAGTATTACGAGCATACCTTCGAGTTTAACGCGACGGTACCCTACGAGAATAAAGGCTGGCTCGACGGGCAGGATTTACGGAAGTTTAACCAGGACAGCCTCTATCAGGCTGTCTTAAGATATTACAAAGGGTATAAAAAGATATATGATAATAAAGATGCGGATGAACTGGCAAAAAGAGAGTTTCGTTCTATTTTGGAAATGGCTCAATCACAATATAAAAAAGAAACAGAAATTCAGAAAGTATGGGATGAATATGTATATATATTGAATGTAGAAAAAGAAGATATTCCGATGGATAATATAAAGATGTCGTTTTATGGGGATGGACGATTAGTTGCATTGGAACAGGCGAATACTGAAGATTTACGGTTTCGTGGAATGTCAGCCTTTTTTTTTAAATACAAAAAAGGTAAAAGAACTGTGGGACGTTCTATAGCTTTATACCTCTATCTTCCCAAAGGTAAGAAAGATTTGACCGAATTAGAGATAGGGGGCTAACCGATGAGAAGAATTATCCATATTATCCTTATAGCCTTCGTTATCCAGGGCTGTAACGCGCAAACAGGGAGTAATGCAGGTGCCGGAGTTCCCGGTCAGGGTACTGATACCGCTGAGATCACCTCCGGGAATATCGTGCAGAAATAGGATAACTGGAAGCATTAGATTGAGGAATAAAGATAACAATAGAAGAAAAAAACAGATAATAATAAATCAGAAAATGCTAAAGATGGGAATCTCTTAATATGGGAAGGTACACCGGAACCGTTAGAAATATTAAAAGTCCCGTTACTAAAGTGGTTAAAATAGAATGACTAAAAATAGGAACATGAATATAAAGAAAATATTATTACTGTTAAGCCTGTATTGCTGCTGTTGTTGTATGCAGGCTTGTACAAACAAACAGAATGTAAGAATAGACAAGGATACCATTATGAAAGAAACATATAACTCGCTAATTAATCCGGATACCAGCGTATTTCATTTAACCACTGCCAACTTTGTAGACACCTTATCGGCTATCGCCCTCAAGTACGAATCCGATACCGAACCCGTATACTATGTAATGATTGACAACAAAAAGTGCGGTTATGAAATACTGGTAAACGATATGCCTGTTTTCGCAGAATATACAGGTGTCCGCTATTCTACACCCTTTTATCTAAATGATAAAATTCTCAAGAATGGTCAACAAACCTTTACTTACCGTTTATTTCCTGTACACAGGACAATGGATGATTCCATTGCCTTTACCGAAGAAAGTTCTTTTGGCATCAGAATCTACCGCCGGGATAACCGTACCGGTTTCAGAGACGAACAACTGCTGCTGGAACACCGTGCCGAAATAAACCGGTCCGGTGAAAAGATATTCCCCGCTATCGGAAAAAACTATTATGAACATACCGTTACATTCAATGCCCGGTTTCCCCACGAGATTAACGGATGGAGCGACGGGCAAGACCTGACCAGACTAAACCGTAAAAAACTGGAAGAAGAAGTCTTGCGGTTCTACCACAAGCAGTGGCTGATAGTTAAAAGCAAAGATATTGAAGCATGGTATTCATATCAGTATATATCAGAAGCCGAAGGATCTATCCGTCATTATTATAAAGATAAAAATTTACTGCAAGAAATTTTACAAGAGGATCTGGATACAAGAGTAAATATAGATGTCCTGAAAATGTATCCGTTAAACAATTATGACATGAAATTCTATGGGAACAACAGGGTGGTATGCTTGCTCGCAAGAGACACCGATCCTGAAAATTATGAAGAAGGCGCTATTCACTTTAGATATAAAGATAATGACGGTACAGGTAGTGTATATGTAAAGCTCTACCTCTATCTTCCCCAAGGCCGTGAACTTAAAGCTGACAATTTTATTATAATCCGTTAAGCTATATGATAAAACCGGTATTTATATTGCTTAGCCTGCTCATAAGTATCTCCTGCTCCGGGCATTCCGGAAAGCAGGCAGGGGATTCCGTTATCGACACAGCCGCCATTATGAAAGAAACATATAACACGTTAATAAATCCCGATACCGGTGTATTTCACCTGACCAGTGCAAACTATGTGGAAACCATGCCCTCTGTCGCCCGGGAATGTAATTATCCGAATGAGCCGGTATACACTATGTGCAAGTCGATAACCATTCCTGATTATTGATTATTGATTATTGATTATTGAAAACTTAATTATAAAGAGTAATATATATGACGCAGGAAGATTATACAACAATGATAAAGGTCAGGAATATGGTATATCGAAATTTATACTTAATCGAGAAAGCTATTGAGAAAATAAAGAGTGAATATGATAAAGAACGGCAGATATCCCTGTTAAATATGATGATCCAACTTTTGCTGTTCGTAGCTGAAACAGAAGAAGGAAGGAAGATGTTTTTTGCTGTTCTGGACTATGCCAAAGACATTGACCCTGTGTTCTCTAATAAATACTGGCGACTATATGATGAAGAAATAGAAACGATACTGGAAAACGGATATTTCACAGTTACACGATCCTAATTAATAAAAACGATTATGCGCTCACAAAACCACCAAGCAATCAACAAGGCCTACCGGAAATTCTCCGGTTACCTGTTCACTATCGTCCTGATAGGCGTTTCCGCCTACTTTTTTTACATGCGTACCACCGTCACGGAAGTAGAGAGGATAGTGGACAAGACCGAAGAGTACGACAAGATTTACGTGCGGCAGGTTGAGCTTGCCGGCCGCATCGACACCCTGTACCGGTACATGATGCTGTTCAACAGCGGCAAGAACGATATTTTGCTGCAGAACTCCGTCAGCCGGCGCAAGCAGGAGATCCTCTCCTCGATGGACGACATGAGCAGTAGCGATGTCCGCCTCTACCAGAAGCTGATGAGCCAGGTGAACACCTTCCTGAGCATCAAGGACTCCATCCGCACGGCCAGGATAGAGGAGGAACTCGTGCGCAGCGACCTGATGAAATGCGTCGAGGACAACAAGCAGGCCACCCGCAAGGTAACCCTGGGGGGCATCACCCTGAAAAAATAAGATATGGGAGATACAGAACGGAAAAAACAGACCAGGAACCGGCGGGAGCGCGTCACCGGCACAGCCTACACCGGCCTGCTGTTCCTTGCCACGACAGCCGCCTGCTGCCTGTGCCTGTTCTATTACAGCCCGGACGACAGGACGATGGACCGCAAACAGTTCGCCATCGCCAAGATGGGCCGCATACAGGACTTCCAGGATATGCAAAGCGACGGAACGGTTATCATCGACTCCATCTATAACAGGATAAAAACCTTTAATCCCGGCGTCAATGCCAACTACGAAGAGAATGACATCAAGTTCTACCTGAATGACATCAAAAGCATCTACGATAAAAACAGCTACGACGGCCGTTATAAGCTCTTCAACCAGGTATCGGGCTTTTACAGCATGTGGTTCGATGACAGGAAAGAGCTGTGGAGCAAGCGGCAGAACATCGCCGCCTTTAAGAAGAACCTCGAGGACTGTGAGATAGGCCTGCAGAAGAAGCAGGAAGAGCTCAGGGATACAAAGGAATAGACAGGAAACAAGGAAATAAACCGTATAAAAATGGGAAACAAACTGCTGAACTACAGGATATATGTGATTGCCGGCATTATCGCCCTGTGCATCGCCCTTGCCTTTATTGCCCGCGCATTGCTGGCCGGAAGGGAAGTCAAAGCGTCAGTCTCACCCCCGGAGACGGAACAGGGGATTGCCGTCTCCTTTGCCGACAGCACCAAGGGGGCAAACACATGGCTTTGGGAATTCGGCAACGGGGATTCTTCCCCGCTGCAACAGGGAACGTACATTTATCCCGAAACAGGCAAATACCAGGTACGGCTGACCGTGAACGGGCGCTTCGAGAAGAAGTTCATCGTCAATGTACGGCCCCCAAAAGGTGAAGATATCCAAAACGAGCTGGTCAAAATCATCGCCCCCTCTTCCGGCATGCAGGGTGAATACATCGTCTTCCGCGGCGAAGGCCCCTCCAGGGAATGGCGCTGGGAGTTCGGCGAGACGGGTGTTGTCGATGCCCGCGAACAGACGGCCATTTACCAATACGGGTTCCCGGGTACGTATGAAGTCCTGCTCTCGACCGAGGAGACCAAATACCCGGTCAGGCATACCATTGTTATCGCCCCGCAGTATATGGAAAATGATTCCACCGATGTAGCCACGCTGATCGGCAACGACATCAAAGAGAAATTGCAGGCGATCATCGACCGGAAGCCTTTCAATACGAATTACAACTACATCCTGAACAATTACCTGTGCAAGGACCCCAACGCGGCGGTCATCGTCAACAATACCAAAAAGAACGATTTCTACTCCTACTGCCAGGGGCTGAGGCTGGTTGGCCGGGGAAAAACCACGATAGAGAACGTCCTTGTCGAGACCGGCCCCGAAACCGAAGAATGCATCCGGAAACTGATCGTCATACAATCCGATAATGAATAAGCGGCTATGAACAAGAACCGAACCAACCGAATACATAGTAAGCGTACGGCTTGCAAAATATCCCATAAAGGAAAAAAGGCCGGGGCTGGTCCTGCAAGCATAAAAATGCTGGCCATAACGGTGGCGGGAATCCTGCTGTTTTACTCCTGCGGCCCGGTCAACCGCTTTACAAGGATAAAGAAAATCCCGCGGGAATACTCCATGAACTACTGCGGGGGAGAAGCCATAAAAGCCCCGAAGACCGATATAAATAAAGAGGCCTGGATTGTCTATTCCGACCGGGAAAAGAATGCCTCCTACAATACACCCGGGGGCAGGGTCAAAGCCAAAGACGTGGATTACCTCGACCCTTTCCTTGTTATCGGCGCCAAGGGCGGTTACCTGAAACTGGTAAAATATACTCCCGGCATCCTCAGGAACGGGAAGCTGGACTATAAAAAAGCGGAATACTACGGCTGGATGCCCAAGTCCCGGCTCCTGCTGAACTGCCGGTCCGAGACCGACATCTCCAGCGGGCGCAGGAACAAGTCCGTCATCGCCTTTTCGGATACCCTGCCGCTCTCCGGCGCCGAAGCCTGTATCGCGCGCGATTCCGTAAAACTGTACAAGGGCGTCGAAGCGGAGAGCATGGCCGGCCATGCCGCCCCCTACAGCATTGTCTACCGGATGAAGCGGGACGGCAGGGAAGGCAAAACCCTTATCGCGAAAAAGGCGCAAATAAAACCTGAAGACGTTAGACAGGACATACTGGGATGGATAGACAACTCGCTGCTGGCCGACATCGGGCAGGGCCTGCATGTGAATATGCCGGGCGTAGCCCTGACGGGGGAGGTGCAGGCCGCGCAGGGCAAAGGCGGGGCTGTGGCCCTGACGGGCGGGATGTGGGACAAGAGCCGCTTCCTGGGCGGGCAATACCCTGCGGCCAGGTATACGCCCGTAGCCTCCTACAGCGTCAGGAACGGCCTCACCGCTTACCGGATGCGCCTGTTGATGCCCGTTTTCGACAACAGCGACAACTATATCATCAACGTCAACGGCGGCCATATATCATACAGGCAGTTCAGGGACATAGCCGAAAGCCTGGGCCGCATCAATATTATCTTCGTGCTGGAAGGGAAAGAGCATACCATCGCCCGGTTCCCGCAGGTGGTGAACGCCATCCAGAACATGCAGCCCCTGTTCGAGCAGGCGGACGGTTCCCATACCTACCGCTTCGGCTGCGTGATGGCCATCGACGATTCCAACAGGCAGCAGCTGCACCCCGTAACCATGCCCCTGGCCCCCGATTATTCCGCGCTGGTCAACTTCCTGGCCGGGAAGGCCAATAACAGGGACAGGCTCAGGCCGCTCAGGCTGGCGCGCCCCTGGGGCGGCATCTACAAGGCCATGGATATGCTGGACAAATACAGCGGCGAATCCAACCTGGTAGTCGTGATAGGCGAGGCGGGATATGCCGCTGAAGAGGTGGACCCGGCCCTGGCGGACAGGCTGGCCGCAAATAACTGCCGCCTGCTCGGCTTCCAGGTATACGCCGGGGACGATAACGCATCCAACAACTTCGTGCTGGATATGGAGACGATGATCGATTCGTATGCCAACGCCATGAAAAAGACAAAGGGAGACATCCTGGTATCGCCCGGGCAGGTCAGGCAGGCCGGTTCGTATACCGAGCTGGGGGACACCAAGAACGGCTACCGGCTGGATTTCCCGGACAACAGCATCACCCAGGGGGCTATCCTCTTCCCGCAAAAGGGCGAATACCTGCCGCTGGATATCCTGACCGCCAACCTCGATACCCTTGTCCGGCAGGTAAAGGAAGACAACGCGGGCGTCATCCGCCACATGTCGCGGGCTTTCAACAGCGTGGGAAACAACCGCACCCGCTTCGACAGGCAGTTTGCCCTGTACTTCGGGCTGGATACGCTCAGGACGCCTTCCCGCGAGCTGGTGTCGGCCTTCAGGAACGGATTCCCCGCGTGGAGCATGCCTACCGGGCCCGTATTGCTGACCGATTCGCTGAACGGGCTTGTGGACTACCGGCTGATGCTCTCCGGAAGCGAGATGGAAGAACTGAAGGGCTTTGTGGAAGCCCTCTCGCAACGGGAGGTGGACTACATCACTCCCGCGGAAGCTTCCAAGCCGGGGAAAAAGGAACCCTGCAACTGCGAAGAAGACCTCTTCGATGTAATGGCGGACTCCGGCGGGGAAGCCTCCACCCACGGCAACGGCAGCCTGACGCAGCCCGCGGGGCGCTACGCAGGGACATCCGGGGTCCGCAAATACCTGGCCGGCCTCTACCTGAACACGGTAAAATACTGCAGGCTCTGCCAACAAAAGGGGCATATCCTCAGGTCGATGACCCTGGCCGAAGCCCAGAGGCGCATCACAGGCTGCCCGACGGCCACGCCCCTGCTGAATCAAATAAGGATAAGGGACCTGAGCGACGAAAATGCAGTCAGCGATAAGATGCTAGATGAACTGGTACAGTATTTTAAGGGCAGGCGGGATGGCCTGGACAAGGCCGAGAAATTCGAGTCCAACGGGCAAACCTATTACTGGGTGGACAGGAAACTGTTGCCATGACCCCACTGAAACAAACGCTCAAAAAATAAACTATAAAACAAGTATGAAAAGCAAGGAAGCCATACGCAACCAGATTACCAGCTATGCCGGGCTGGTGTGGGGCATAAAGAAAACAGACCGGCTGGACATCCTGATAAAGATGATGATTGACGGTTTGACCGACGAACTGTATCTGCTTCAGAACAAGCTGGACGACATCGACGCCGTATTGCTGGAAAAAATAGCCGTAAAACTTCCGCCTCAGAAATCCCTGGATGTGCGCCCGCCGCATACGGTACTCCAGATAACCCCGCCCTTCCCCGCCTTTTCCGTAAGTAAGGATATCCCCTTCTTTCTGGATGAGGCATCCGTTGATATGAAGCGGAACAATACGAGGGACGCGATCCCGTTCTATCCGGTTGCGCAAACGCAACTTTTCAATATCAAACTGAAATACCTCTTCCACCATGAACACCTGTCGTCTATAAATGAGGCAGGGAAAAGACGGGCGCTGGCACAGGCAAGACAGCGGCAGTCGCCTTACCGTGTCTGGTTGGGACTGGAAATAGACGAACGGATACACGACATCGAGAACCTGACCTTCTATATAGATTTCCCCGAACTGCCGGAATTACATGATTACTACGAAGTCCTGCCTTATACCAGATGCCTTATAAACGGGAAAGAAATACGGGTAAAGAGGCATTACCCGCACACATCCGGACGGGCATTGCCGGAATGGGAGTCCCATATCCTGCAAACCTATGAAGTCCACTACCTGGCCATCGACCAACCGGTCAACCTCCGGGACATAAAGCAGGAAAAGTTACCGCCGGAATTGCAGGGAATTATCGATCCGGAAGCTGCCGGGGATATAAAACCCTTGTACTGGATAGAGTTGCTGTTCCGCCCGAATTTCTCGGCGGAAGACCTGGGCGGGATGCTTATTGCGGTCAATACTTTCCCCGTAGCCAACAAGAAGTACAGGAAACAGTCCGTAGCCAAAGATAAACTGGAAAAAGCTTACTCCCTTCCTTCAGATATTAAAGAAAAGCTGCTGGCCGTAGATTCGGTCACAGATTCAGAAAACAGGAACTACCGCCCGGACATATCGGCCGGCCGCAGCGAGGGAACATACCATCTGGAGATGATCCGGAACCTGTCTTTGGACGGACAGGGCCTGATCGACCATATAGAACGGTTGCTGGACCTGATCGAAGAAGAACGGGTCGCTTTCCCGGACATCGACAAGGACAAGGCCGGCAACATAATCACATCGATAGAAAATACGGAAGATGACAATATAAAAAAGGCGGATGACAATACCCGGCTGGATAATGCCGAAATCGGGCGGATATCCGTAACACCATACGAGAATGCCGAATTTGTCAATATAGGCTATTGGGTCACATACGGGGAATTGACCAACGGAATACCCGCAGGAGAAATATTCTTCCCGAATAAGGCCTCCCCTTTGGACGGTTTGGTTGCCGTGTCGCTGTGTGAAATACACGGTGGAAAGGAAATCACTGATATCCGTGACATTTTGTATATCAACCAATATGTAATAACCTCGAAAGACAAAATAATCACGGAACATAATATCCTGTCCTTTTGTAAAAGCGAATTGGGGCAGGCTCTCGGTAAAGCCGGAATGGAACTTGGAGCTAAGATCAGCCCGAAACCCAAGGAGGGGCTTATCAAAGTTATCAACCTGAAGCTGGCCCCGGCGGAGGCATACCCCGGCCTGCTCTATCGTAAAGGCGTCCTCCGGGATTTAAAAATCCGCCTGCAACAGCGTTCCCCCGATCATTATAACTATGAAATCATCATAGAAAAGACAGGCAACCAGGAAAAAAATAACGGATAACCAGTAACCCATATGGACTTTATCAATTTGAACGAATCGGTCAAAACGGCAATCCGGATATCACAATCCATTGCCCGCGAGTATTACAATGCGAACTATTCCGCGCCACATCTCCTCAAAGCCCTTATGCACAAGGAGACCGGGCTGCAAAGCTTTATCCGGAGCATGGATAAGGACCCGGAATACTTTGAAGAATGGGCGGAGATGCGCATCGATGAATTTCCCAAAGCAGGTGTTGTTTCCGATATACAACCCGATGAAAAGATGCCGCGGATATTTGAGGAAGCCGATAATGTACGGCTGAAACTCGGCCTTCTGGAAATAAACCCTATTTGCGTACTGGCTGCGTTGGCACGGCCGAATGTCGCTTTCTCCAGCGATCAACTCAAATCATTTCCGCTACGTGAGAATGAAATATTCGACCTCTATGTAAGCGGAAAGGAAACACGTTCGTCTATCGGTATGGTCAACAATGCTTTTGTGACACCGGAAGAGGAAGGGGCGATGCCACTGGTGAACCTGTTGAAATACTGTGTCGATAAAACGGCTCTTGCTTTAGACTTTAAAATACATAACATTGTCAGCCGCGACAAGGAAACACGCATGATGATGGAGATACTCGGCCGGCACAGCAAACCCAATGTAATGATAATCGGGGATTCGGGAGTAGGAAAAACAGCATTGGTAGACGGCCTGGCGTATGACATTGTAAATAAGAATGTACCTTCGTACCTCGAAGGAGCCAATATATACGAACTGGATACAGGCGCCCTGATTGCCGGAGCAACCTACAAAGGGGAAATAGAAGACCGCCTGAAGAATATCATCAGGGAAATACGTAACATAGACAACGCGATCCTCTTTATTGATGAAATACATACCCTTCTTGACCCGAAACAGGGGAATTCGGGTGCAGCCAATATCCTGAAACCCGAGCTGTCGAAAGGTGACCTGACCGTTATCGGGGCAACGACAGTTGATGAATACCGTAAACTGATAGAGCCTGACCATGCTTTCAACCGCAGGTTTGAGGTATTACAGGTCAACGAGCCGGATATGGCTTCGGCAATACTTATGATGCATTCCGTACTGCCCCGCTATAAAGACTTCCATAGTCTGGATATCTCCAAAGATGCTGTTGAAGAATGTGTGCGCCTTGCCAAACGATATGATAAAGACCGCAGGCTTCCCGATTCGGCCATCGACCTGATGGACAGGACCATGTCTGCTACAAAGATGGTAAACGAAACCGCACAAAAAGATATAGAATATTTTACAAGTGAACTGGCTACAATAGAGGGAGCTTTTGAGAAAACACGCGAGGAGAAACTGGAAGACTTGCGTTTCCTTTTTTTCTCGATGCAAAACAGGCTGAGTCCGGTACTACTGGGAATAATCACCGATGAAACGGACGTAAAAGAGATAGAAGATGACACACAATTATTCGCATATATCGACAAGGCGCTGGATGCATTGCGCGAATTCGTAGAAGAGAAAATAACAACGATAGAGGTACACGAAGTTGCCGCCATTATTTCCGGCAAAACAGGCATCCCTATCGGAAAAGTGCAGGCGCAGGAAAAAGAACGCCTGCTGAATATGGAAGACCTTCTGCGTCGGCGCGTTGTCGGACAGGACGGAGCCTTAAAATCGCTGGTAGACGCTATCCTTGAATCGCGAAGCGGCTTGAACAGGCAGGGACAGCCAATAGGGTCATTCTTCCTGCTGGGACCTACAGGTACAGGAAAAACCGAGCTTGCCAAATCATTGGCGGAAGTGCTGTTCAATGACGAAAAAGCCATGATACGCTTCGACATGTCGGAGTTCAAGGAAGAACATTCGGCAGCCCTGCTTTACGGAGCGCCTCCGGGATATGTAGGGTATGAAGAGGGAGGCCTGTTGGTAAACAAGATACGGCAGCAACCGTATGCAGTAGTGCTGTTCGATGAAATAGAAAAAGCCCACTCTTCGGTTTATGATATCTTCCTGCAGATAATGGATGAAGGAAAGCTCCACGACCGCTTGGGAAAAGAGGGCGATTTCTCCAATGCCATTGTATTGTTTACTTCCAATGTGGGCAGTGAATGGCTTACCAAACAGCTGAATGAAGGCATAACGCCGTCTACCACGCAACTGATGGAAGTGATGGGACAGTATTTCCGTCCCGAGTTTTTAGCACGTCTATCCGAGATTGTGCCGTTCTCGCCTATCAACGAGACTATGCTGTTGAAAATATTCAATATACAGCTCAAAGGATTGACGGAAGCCCTGAACAAACAGGGTATAGAACTGGTAATAGACGATGATACCCGCAAGATGCTCGCCGAGAAAGGTTTTACACCGAAATACGGGGCGCGTCAGGTGGCAGGGACAATACGTACCTGTCTGCGCCGTCCTATCTCCCGTCTGATTGTAGGGAACAAACTCAATCACGGGCAAAAGCTGGTAGTAGGTATGGACGAAAAGGGGGAATTGACCTGGGGTATAGAGTAAAAAAAAGGAAAATTATACTTATTAACCCGGATTAAATTTTTATTTTTGCTTGCATGAATAATTTTAACAAATATACATGAATTGATAAAAGTGATGCCTGTTTTGTATCCGGTTAACTATGTAACCCTGTGGACAAAGACCGTGGAATACTATATCGGTATCGAAAAAGATATTGCCGGATATAAGTTGCAGGACGGGTGTTGACGGGAAGCGGCCGGCACTGCTGTTTATCCTTATAAAAGTAACCATGCCTGAAAAAACATTATTTACAAACAATCACAACCAAGAAAAAAAACAATGAAACAATGAAAACAAAATCAAAATTCTTATGTATGCTGCTCCTGGTATTATGGTTACCGGTAGCATTGGGTTCCTGTTCAAAAGACGATGACGGAAAGGATAATGACTCCATTGCCGGTACGTGGAAATTTAAGGAAGCCGCGGCCGGAGAAGTAAAGACCAACAGTACGGCAAATGACGGAAAAATAAAGCCGGCGATCGTCTCAGCGGCGGCGGAAGATTTCAAGGGCTCTGTAATTACTTTGAGAGAAGACGGTACGTTCACTGCCGAGGAAAAGAGAGGCACATCTACCGGAACGTACACCTTTACCAATGGAAAGCTGGCTCTCACATCGACAGATGCTTATACAATAAGCGGCTCTGTGGAAAACGGGATATTGACGATAGAAGAAGATTATACCCCCTATGCCGACGGATTGTTACCGGACAGGTTAATAGCGTTGGGCATCAGCAATCCTGAGGATTTTACAGTGGACAAAGCTATCGTAAAGATCAGTTTTAGCAGGCAGTAACCCTCGGGAGTACTCATTACTGACATACTATCACAAGTATAGCATATTGTAACACAGTACGTTGTGTTCTAAAAAGCGCTATCAAACAAACTGAATTATGAAAAAGATTTTCTTCTGCCTAAGCTTGTCCACCCATATTATAACGGAAGAAAACTCTTACAAACTATATAAATATTGGCTATATAATAAAGATGGAGAATTGCTTACCCCAAAGTTTTATGAATATATAAGCTTTACTTCCGATAATAAAATAAAAGCACAAAATGATAAAATAGAAATGGTGGAACTTCGGGTACAAGGAAATAAAGTGATAGAGGTTCAATAGGATTCTACATGAAGAATAATCCGTAACTACAGCGCTTGACAGGAAAAATGCCATCATTAGATGGCATTTTTTGTTCAAAGCTACAGGGATAGGTTGCACGATAAACGAAAAAATATATGCAGAGGAGGAGGCCGGCAGCTTTTGTCCCCCTTAAACTGTATTTTATAAAACGTACCCACACCGGATAACATGCCGGAGCGGATAATGACAACAGGACGGCCACCCGCTATATGCGTCGGAATCGGCTTTGCATGCTATGTCCCGCCGGCATTCCGATAAAGTGGGCGAAACGTCAAATTTTTATCGGGAAATACGGCTCCGCAGTGTGCGGGGAACCGTATTTCCCGATAAACCCGCAGGGCCTGAATTTGACCGGTGAAGGACACGGATATAACTTTGCCGGCAAGGACATGAGGGAAAAGGCGTTTCCGATGAAGTGTGGAATTGGCAGCTTGTGTATGATTTATTTTATTGCAATGTAAGCAAGGTGGTGGTAATACGGTATAAAAATAGCCGGTATCGATTTATTGTATCAATCAATACCGGCTATAAGCCAGGCATAAGCCGGACTGGTCAATCCGTCCGGACAGTTTTTTTAGCTTTCAACGCCTCTATCTGCTTTTGTATCCTTTGGTATTTCTGATTGTAGAGGCCGGTATGCTTTCTCGTTATATCCATTGTTTCCTCCTTGAAATGCTGTTTGGAAAATTCTACCAGCAACATCATCTTCAGGTTGTGCCCTGTGTGGTTGATCAGGTTCCTTATCAGGAAATTCCTGTACACAAGGGCTTTCTGTCCAGCTGTCAGGGACTTGATGATCTTATATTTCTCTTCCGCGGTCAGCATATCCTTCTTTTCATCCGCGTAACCGAAAACCGGAAAATATTTCTTATCCAGGTAATCCAGCATGGTAAACATCAGCAGTTCGTCTTCAAATACAGACAACTGACCGCCGGTTATCTCCGAGCTTTGCAACAGTGCGGAGACTTCCCTGGCGGCGTTCCTGGTAGCCGCCGCCTTGTTTTCCATATCCTGCTTCTGTAAATTTTCAAGCGGGTCCGCTTCTTTGCCTTTTATGACTTCCACATACCGGATAACAGGGTTATTGTCCCCCACATAGATGACTTTCCTTATTTTTCCCTCCTTTTCTTTTTCGTCCAGTTCCTCCATTTCCTTATGGAAGGCCAGTTCTTCTATCGTGAAGTCATCCAGGGCTTCTTTATATTCCTGCTCCGTTTTATAGCTGTCCTTGACAGGCGGCAGTGGTTTTTCGGGATATTCTTCTGCTTTCATGGTCTTTATATCGACCCCGATTTCTTTCATGTTATCCTGGACGGTATCGTCCATCCTGTCATAGGGGGCTATGCAGACACTTATTTCAGGATAGCGTTCGGAAACCACCTTGCAGAAGTTTACCGTAAATGTATTCTTCTTCTCCTGCAGGCACTTGCTGTTGGCGCACCGCCCCGGTTTGCCGGGGAACAGTTCATATAAAGCCGTATTGGACTGGCATTTCTCACATGCCGCCTTATCGAAGTTGAACTTGGAAAGGTCGTTGGTGTACAGTTTCTCTATCCGGTCGGCATACTCCTTCAGGCCCAGCTCTTTCCAGTTGTTCTCTTCATGGCTGAAATACTCCCTGTAGATCTGCTTCTGTATGGTTTTGGAATATTTGGCGGTCTCGATAGCGATACCGAGCAGGATTTCGTCTTTTTCCAGCAAGGCTTTGAATTCCGCGGCCAGGTGTTGCAGACGCAGGCGTTTGCGGATATAGGAGCCGGTTTTCCCCGACTTGTGGCAGATATCCTCGATACTGTAACCCCGGGCATCCATCAGATTCCGGTAGGCATCGGATTCTTCGATAGCCGTCAGGTTCTCCCGGTTGATATTTTCCACGAGGGTGATCTCCAGGACCTGCTCGTCCGTATAGTCCCGTATGATGGCCGGGATCTGGCTTTCGCCGTTTAACCTGAACGCCCTGTAGCGGCGCTCTCCGTAGACGACTTCGTAACCGTCTCCTTTTCCCCTGACCGTAATGGGATGCAACAGCCCGTGTTCCCGGATGCTGCGGGCCAGTTCTTCCAGCTCTTCCCTGTTGAATTTCTTCCTCGGATTCCCGGGGTTAGGCGATATCTTGTCTATCCCCACTAAAAATACTTTTTCTGCTTCCATAAGTTGGTTTCCTTTTAATAAATCGGGTTTGTTTATAATTTTGTTTGTCCGGTTTTCAGGATCGGTTCCCTGTTTTATCCGGCGTGCTTCCCTATAGGCGTCGGCCAGCCCGACAATACAGATCTCGCATATACTGCCGGTATGGTAGAATGGTTCTGACGTGTCTTCCCTGTGCAGGGCCTCGAAGCGCCGGAGGTATTCCGCCAATACTTTCGGGCGTCCCCTGTCCATATACCCTTTCGGGATAAGCAATACTGCCCTGCCATCGTCGCTTAAGGCTGATGAGAGCCACCTGAAAAAGGAGATCATATCTTTCTGCCCGTGCGGGGGATTGGAGACGATAAGGCCGTATTGACGCCCGGGTTCCCCATCCCGGAAATCATACTGTTCGAATGTCGCCTCAGGATAGGTGAGCCTGCAGATTTCCACCATGTCAGGATCGTTGTCGAAGCCGGCAACATCGAGCCTGTTCGACAACAGGCGCTTTGCCAGCTGGCCGGTACCGCAGCAGGCGTCCAGCGCTAGATTATCCGCGGGCTGGAAGTTATTGGTCAGCTCCACGAGCTGGGAGGCTGTCCTGCCGGGCGTCAGGTACTGGCTGTTATGTACGCCATGCCTTTTCTGACGCTCGGTCATCGCCTCGTACAGCCAGTCGGCCTCCCTGCATTCGAATGGCAGTTCTCCATACCGCTGCTTGTATTGAACTATTTCCAGGACAGTATCCGGATAGCCGGGCTGCCTGTTCTTGAAATAGGAATTGTACAGGGAATATTTCTTCCCTTCTATTTTCTGTATAGTATCCATAATACCCTCTCAGCTTTTAGTTTGGTATTTATCCGCCGGCTTGTCCGTCCATTCCCCGGCTTCATAGACATGGTGCCGGACCAGCTCTTCGGACAGGTTATAGGTGAGTACCTGTATATACAGGTTCTTTTGAGGATGCTTTGCGGTTATCCCTCCCATTATTTCAAGGGGGAAAGGGCCGGCGCTGCCGAACTCCAGTTCGCACAGGCCTTCTCCGGTTTCAATATCCGAGTAACACTCGAAATTTTCCGTTATCTCTTTTACTACCTGTTCCAGTACGGGTTTATCTGTACTGCTTACGACTGCTATGTTGGTACATCTGTTTGCCATAGTTTTTTATTTTATTTTATTTTTTGTTTTGTTTTTCACTTTGCTTTATTTTTTGTCATAACTGTTATTGTCGATCATTTTATAGAATTTCAGAACCTGTTCAAGCCTGCTGTCATTCAGGCAGGCATGCCAGTAACCGTACTTGCGGCTCCAGCGGAAATTATAAAGCCGGAGCTGCCTGCGGGGGCCGGGCGGCGGTTTTACATAAAAGGCAAGCATAATCCTTTTTTCAGGCATCCTGATAACCAGCTTCAGGTAATTCTCTGCGGATGCTATCTGCCTTTTGTGGTAACACCTGCGAACAAGCCGCTTCAATTCCCTGTACATATCAGTCCACGATTACAAGTTCATCGGTAAAAACTCTCCCATTCTGTTTCTTAACCGGCGCCGCACCGGGTTGTACAAATTCACCGGACGGGTTGAACTCCAGCTGTATGCACATATACCTGACAGCCTGCACCACATCGGTCAGCACATCCATCAGGAACGTGTTTTCCTGATGCAGGGCCGCAAGCCAGTTTTTCAGGTAGGAAGCATGGTCTTCGCGGATCGCCGTTTCTATTCCCAGATAAAATCCCATTAACGCGGCGGACAGTTCGGCGACCAGTTCTTCTTTGGCATAGTCGGCGGTTCCTTTGCGCACTCCTTTCCTGATCCGTTCCAACCGGCTTTCATGGCCCGTGGAATGGGCCATCTCGTGCAGGGCGGTACTGTAAAAGGATTTGCTGTCGGGAAACTGCATTTTACAGGGCAGGACAATATGGTCTTGGGACGGGGAATAGTAAGCCCTGTCGGACAGCCTTTCTTCGATAGGGCATACCCACGATTGGCCGGTAATTACTGCATCGAGCAGGCCATTGCTGTAATTTCCCGTATTCTCCTGTGGACAGGATATTTCATGGCGGGATAACAGTTCTGACCACTCTGCCGGGTATTTTTCACTGTAACCTGTCTGGTCCAGATTGAACACATCATAGCATTTGGGGGTCATGATCACGTGGCAGTTCCCTTTTTCCGTATCGGGCAGTTCTTCGTATTTTTCAATGGAGATCCGCTCCTGCCGCTGCGGGTTATAGTACATCCGCGCGATATGGTACACCGGGAAGGACTGCGCTCCCTTATTGATCCGGACGCCGAGCTTATCAGCCTGTAAAAAGGTCAGGAAGACAGGGGTTCTGAAATCGTAATACATGGAATAGATCAGCAGCATCAGGGTATTGCCCCCGCTGTAATGCCTGCCCGTGATATTGCGGGGAAGGTAGTCTTTCCTTTTGACGGGCAGCCAGGGTTTGGTCCAGTCATCACAGGCTTCCGTGACACGTTTGATCATCAGGACGGTGAATTTCTCAGCTGTTTTTTCAAGCCTTTTGTTATTGATCTTCATAATACATTTATTAAATGGATATTATGCGCCATATATCAGGCAGGCGCTTTACCTTCAAAGGCTCAAAAGTCCGGGGCCGGGAAACACAAAGATTTTCGGGAAAAATACACTCCAAAGGAGTGGAGATTTTGACCGAAACCGGTAAGGGAAATCTTTGTTTTACCGAATTTGCCGCGGAATAACTTTGCCTTTGAAAGTAAAGCGGCATGCCTGTGAGGCTAATATGCTTTCCCTGCATTATATGGCCGTTCATAGTTTGAGATACAGGGTACCGGTTCGTCCGAATTGCTTTGTAACTTACAGGTTATAGATTGAACTCATGAATTGCTTTTGTTCTTCTGTTCCGGCATTTTCCCATGACAACGGCAGGAGCTTGTCGATAGCGTATTCATCTCCTTCTTTTATCTGTTGCTCGGTTATGGCTACTCTACCGTCTTTATCCGTCAACTGGATAAGCATATCGCTCCTGAGGGGGCAGTCCGGCTCTTCCCAGATGTCTGTTATTGTCAGCCACTGTACCTTGCCTCTTATGCGGGATTCCATACGGCAGTATTTTCGATGGCCGTATATATTCCTGTAAATATCACGGCAGTAACCGGGATCGCCATAGAGGAAACGGACTCTTAACGCGAGTATTAATAGTTCTTTGGGTACCGCAATGCCATACTTTATGGCATCGGGATTCATTTCTTCGCACTGCTCCGGATAGTTATCATTTATCCAGCCGAACTCATTGACTGGGCAATACCCGGTATGAGGGTCCGCGTAATCTTTGGAATCGGCCGATGTCCCTTTCGGAATGGTTATTGTCCCATAACCCCTGAACTTTACACTGAAATCTTCTTTTAGTACTCGGAGTAACATAATATTAATTGTTTGTTTGTTTATTTCTTTATTGTTTATAAATAAGACTGAACGCTTCTCCCCACGCGGAGGGTATAAGCCCGTATACTTCGTCGATGCAATAGCCGTTGCATCCCGGTTCGTCGACGCAAAGCGCACTGCGGCCATATTCTGTCTTACGGGGAAATCCGGCCGGGATATACAGGTCACGAAGCAGTTCCATCTCCATCAGGGAGCCGCCGCCGTTCCAGCTATTGAACATCCCGCAGTGATTGCCTTTGGGTATGGCAATTACCTTGTATTCCCCGAAGTTGTTTTCATACAGGCCTGCCAGGGGCAGCATACCCATGAAAGTGAGCAGGCAGTAACAGCATTGGTTTAGCATCTCGTCTGCCAGGTCTTCATAACGCACAGCTTCGTTGCCGTTACGTTTGGGTTTGTTTGGCCATCTGCCTATGGTGTTTATGCCTTTCCGGTTGAAAGTTTCCTTTACCTTCCGGGGATTCAGGCAGAGGAGGTCTATCATATCTTTAAAATATTCACTGTAGCGGTAAGTATTGTTCATATCGTAGTTATGGGCAAGGCTGTCGTAGTTGGTATGGAGGGTGACCCTGCCCCTTATCGTGCTTCGTCCGGCCATTTCCTTACAGGGGTTGCATGTATCACGCTCCTCTATGGCTTCAAGCATTTCATTCCTGTTTTCTTCCAGCCAGTCTTCGATATGGGGATGCAGGCGCTCGTACCTGCTATCGCACAGCAGCCTGCTTTGCAGATCCTCCAGTACATATTCGCTGCCGGCACGGCGGGCTTCGTACTCCCATTCCCAATGGGCTTCGCACAGGCTTTCATCGCTTTTAGTATCCATACACTTTTGGATAAATTTCCCGCTCCGGTTATAATTATCTTCATAACCGGTATGGATAAGGCTATATTCCTCGTCCATAATATCTGTAAAGGCTTGCTTGATGGCAGCCGGTATTTCCGGGCTGATGGTTGTTGTCGGTATATATTCCATTGTGAGTATTTTATTGATGTCGGATGTTATCGGTATATAAAAATGCGGAAAGCCCGGAACTGGAACAGCCCGGGCTTTCCATCGGTTATATGTACCTGCTGTTTAAATTGAATCCAGGTATTCCCTGATAATATCGCCATGGCAGGGATGCGGTTTGCAAAAGCAGCCTAAGGCCTTGCCTTTTAACGATTCAATCCTTTCTTTAAATTCAGGGTCGCTTCTTAACCTGTTATAGAAATATTCCCTGTATTTCTCCAGTGTGCTCCCTCCGGCTTCTCCGGGATGTAGACGGACCGGATTGCCGAAGTAACCGGCCCGGCCCTGCCCTGCCCCGCCGATATAGACATCGTATTCTTCTCTTCTGATGTTGACTACCTGTGTTTCCCTGTTCATTTTCCTATCAGTTTTTCTGTCAGTTCCGACAATACTTCCGGTTGTTCCCATTGTTATGTAAGCACTTAATCTTGAATTATGGAAAACTCATTTATATAAATCTCATTCCCTTCATTCTGTGTATTATACTCTTCGACTGCCTTCTCCATTTCTTCCTTATTGGTTACAGGGTTCCCTGTACGTTCCGATATGACTGAAAATAAACCCTGCTCATTTTCATAGTATTCTGTATCTTTTTCCAATTGTTCGACAATATATCTTTCCGGAAAATATTTTCCTTCCGCGTCGTTTGTCGCGTAATAACCTGTACCCGGCTCTTCCGCGGAGAAATAGTACACAATGGACTCGTATTGTCCACAAACGAATTTCCAGACATCATCCATATCTCCCCAGGCTGTTTCTGTTGTAAATTGAAGAGAGGTATCGTCATTTTTATCAAGATTGAAAAAATCACCCCGGCAAGGAATCTTTTTCCAATCGCCGCCATACAACGATACTACATTTCCAAGCCAGCTTTTATCAAAGTCATTTTCCTTAAGGCTTTGCTCCATCTTGCTCAATGATTGCATTTTGCCGTACATGTCCGCGATTTCTTCTTTATTTCCTTCGAACACGTAGTTCGTATAACACCAGTTTGCCATATTCTTAATTTTATTGTTATTCAAATTCTTATTTATCAATTACAAACCGTCTGACCCCTGCCCCGCCCTGCCGATATAGACATCGTATTCTTCTCTTCTGATGTTAACTACCTGTGTTTCCCTGTTCATTTTTCTACCAGTTTTTCTGTCAGTTCCGACAATACTTCTATCACCGCGGATTGGTAAGCCGATTTCACTTCGTTCTTGCCCCAGCCTGTCTTTGATTCGAGTTTTTCACCGAATATTTCTTCGATCTTCTTCAATAATTCTGTCGTTTTCATGTTTTTGTATTTTTTATATGGTTAGTATTTCGTATTTGCCTTGTCGTACATCGTAAATATCCAGTGGCGCTTTCCTTCTTCGATTCCCGTTTCCATATACCGGTAATATTCAGAAAGGAATTCACAGGCTTCTTTACTTGTAATAACCGTGATATAGCCGGCGCCGGTAAAACCGGCTACTTCGATATCTGTGTCCTTAATTTTCTGTTCCGGTATCCTGCTGAATATTCTCTTGAGTTCCTGCACATCGGCTTTTGAAAACTCGACAGGCTTTAATACCGGATAGGACCGAGTTTGCGATACCGATGAGTTGTTATATCTGGCAAAACGTTCGATACAGCCTATTGCTTCTTGTGACATTTTTTTATCGTAATAGGTAATATTCCGGTTATAACCGATATGGGCCACTGTTTTGTAATCGCAATACTCTTCCCTGTTACGGTCGGCAATTGTAATGCCGTTACCCTTGCTGCAAAACATCAAATATTCTTTCATATTCTTTTTGTATTTATACGATTAGTAAATAGATGACCACGAAAAAGACGGCTACCTGGACCAGCAGCCAGGCCAGCCTGAATAAAAACGCCCAGATCCTCCATGTAAGGATGATTCCGGCCAGGATATAGGTTGTCGATACGGATATCGTTTGGAAGAATTGTATAACGGTATAGATTATAAATGCCAGTAATGCCGGTTTTATTACTGCTATTGCTAACTCGCAATACTTATTTTCTCGTATATTTTCCATAAGGCTGTCATTTTAAATTTCAGCGGCAGGAACTTGACGCGTTCCGGATATACAAGGTTTTTTGAATGAAATACGACCCGACAGCGAAGCGAAGGGTGGAGATTTCTTCAAAAACCCGCCAGGGCCCGGCCTTGTAGCATCCGGAAAGAACGCGTCATAGCTTCGCCGGATGAAATAAAATGACTGCGTTGTGATTTCTTTTATCTCTTATCCTGCCTCCTATTGATCGATATGCCTGATATTTCCTGATAGTGAAATGAATGAAAATTCCGGAAATTATCTTATTTTTGCAGTAATTTTAAATTTACTGGCATTATGATAAAAGCGGATGTGGTTAATGAAATCGCGAAAAATACAGGTATAGATAAAGCGGCTGTTCTAAAAACAGTAGAATCTTTCATGGTAGTGGTTAAGGATTCCCTTAGCAAGAATCAGAATGTGTACTTAAGAGGCTTTGGGAGTTTTATCGTAAAAACAAGGGCGCAAAAAACAGCGAGGAATATTGCGAAAAAGACAACGATGATTATCCCGGCCCACGATATTCCGGCTTTTAAACCGGCTAAGGCGTTCAAAATATAAGATAAAACTTTTGCCTCTTCATAGAAAAAAGCAAATAGAACCCATGCATCGGATATATGCAGCGTCTATTTGCTTTTATCGTACAGATTATCCTTTCCCTGTGAAAGCATCGATTGCTTCCCTGTATAGCTTCAGGGAAAGTGTATCCAGTTCCTCTTTTGCTTCTTCAACACTCAGGCCAGTAATGCAGGATTCTTCTCCGTCAACAAGTAACTGCAGGTTTGAATGTCGCAACACATCGTCGCGGTGGTAATAACCGGGAAGGTTTTCTTCTATAAAATCCCAAAATGCATGTGTCATTTCCATAAGGTTCATCTTTTTTATTTTTTTATTTTTC
>QMCD01000438.1_pt1 | contig 28868 bp, 20 predicted proteins | sample 1821841 | NCBI WGS metagenome assembly QMCD01 (sample SAMN01991225, study PRJNA193472) | Termite gut metagenome, whole genome shotgun sequencing project. | isolation source: worker | host: Macrotermes natalensis | reverse complement strand
AACGCGCCGGTCATCATCTGCTTCGGTTTGTTGTAAAAAATCAAAACATCATCGCTGGTAATGAAGCGGGTAGCCCAACCGGACGGAATGGTCATCATAAGCTGCAACGGATTCCTGTCGGAGAGGTCACGGAAAAACAAAGCCGTCTCATGCGAAAAAACGCCTTTGGGACACCGGCGCTGCGCGATATAAAACGGGTCGGGCATGATATCGTTACGAACATATAACCCGTGCGCTGCATGTTCAATCGCCCCGCGGTCAGTCAGCCGTTTCAGCGCGAGCACACTGATTCCGTGTTCAGCGGCCTCTTTTGCCGTCAGATATCCGTTTCCGCTCCGGAGTAATGTCAGAGCCATCTCTTCTTGTGTCACAGCGAAGTACTCACCTCCATGAAATAATTGTTATAAATATTATACCTCATACAAACAATTATTACAAGCGAAAAGCTTATCAGATCAGCGCACCGGCACTTTAAGAAATGCCGCATTTCCGGGCAGATGCAGAGCGGGTATTCTTTATCCATGCCGATCTTGGCTTGGTGAGTGAAAACCGCAGAGTAACCAAATCTCAGCTACGAGCTAAAAGAGTGTCTGGGAAAGGCAACTGTGCCAGCCCCAGCTTAGTAAAATACTGCCGATAACTATTTTACTTAATAAATCTTCCATAATCTTGTCTGTCATCAATAATATATTCTAATTTTACACTCTTGTCCTTCTCATAAATCTGAAATACAAGCCACAAATGCGGCCAAAAGTTTATCATTCGGTATTTATCCGGTATATATCGTAATCTGGCACATCCTATTAATGGCTGATCCTCCAGAATTCCGACCTTTTCATCAAATGACTCCAAAAGACGCAATGCACATTCGTCCCCACTATCTTTTAAACACAACTCCATATACCGCTCAAATACTTCGTGAGCCAACGGAGAAATATCCACGCTATACATTCCCATGTTTTTTCTCCATGATTTTTCTTCTGATTTCCGAGCTTGCCACTCTTGCTGGTATATCCGGTATTCCAGCGTTCCGTTGCATTTCTATCTCAAGCAATTTTTCTCTAAGAACAAGCTGTTTTTCTCTCTGATCATATGCCAAGATATCCATAACTACTAAATCACCTTCACCATTTTTAGTTAAGAATACCGGTTCCTGGGTTTCCTTACATAAATTTGAAATTTCGTTGTAATTCTGCCGGATACTGGCAGATGGTTTGATAATTGTCCGCATATCACTCACTCCTTTAATCAAATGTCCACTGTTTTTACTTTATAAATAGTATAATTATGATCATATTGTGCTATAATTATACTACTTAACAAAAAAAACATCAACCTTTAATCCTACATTCAGTGCCAAAGTTCGTGATTGTTTCATGAGCATCATCCCGTAGCCCATCTGCACGTCGGCTAACTGTGTGGGGGCCAATAGGTTCAATAACCCGAACTGTTTAAGTATCTCACAAAAGGTACTGACACAGCATCTTCGGAAGATGGAAGAAAACGGCCTGGTAAAGCGCGAGGTTTTTGCCGAAGTCCCGCCGCGGGTGGAGTATTCCCTGACCGAATTGGGGGAAAGCCTGAAGTCCATCCACGATGCTATGTGGAGCTGGGGCGAAGAATATAAACGGACAATCTTCAACCATCAGTGATATCATAACCTATTATTTATACAATATTTTCACCTAATAATATTTTAGGCATTGTCGTAAGGCAGCGGTTCCACCGTTTATAAAATTTCTCTAATCCGAGTTTTGATACCTTTGCATGTGCTTCTTCATTTTCAAGCGACCAATAAAGCATATATGTAACTTTGCCGACATATCGCGTCAGCCTGACAGGGGGCTTTCCTTCTTTTACAGCATTAAAATCCTCTTGCCGATGTGTACGCTTGATATATTTCACTTCGATGACATCTGGTTGCGATAAATAAAATTCCGCGACTTCTTTCATCAATGTTTCAATTTCGTCCTGTTTCTCAATCTTCGCTTCATATATACAGATTTCATTGAACATGACAATTATCCTCCTGTCAATATAAATACAATTCGTTAGCCTGATCTTTATTAAAGCTAACAGAATTATAGCATGATCAATCTGCATTTTCAATCGCCAGCAGAAAGGTCTCAAAACCGGTCTCAAAACACGAGAACAGGCGAGGGCTGATAGCATTGTGATGCTGATTGACGGCACAAATGCATCCGACAACGCGAACGACCGTCCCGGCATGAGGGCGCTCGCTGAACTTTCCGTCCGTTCCCCCCTGCGCGAATGCGGCATAACAAAGGATGAGGTGCGCCGCCTTTCTAAAGAAACCGGACTGTTCACATGGGACAAGCCTGCCTATGCCTGTCTCGCCATGGGTGCCCCATCTCTGAAGAACTGCTGCGACGCGTGGAACAATCGGAAGATTCTTTGTTTGCGCTTGGCTTTAGCGATTTTCGGCGGCATGTTAGCAGATTTAGAGAAAACAACCAAAATAGGAGGGATTACACATGAGCCAAGATAATGAAATAAAAGACCGTAATTTAAAGAAAAGACCGAGTGAAATCAAAACGGAAATTGATGAAAGAGGAGCATTCCAGCGGCAGAAAAACCGTTTTACCACGCCCTTTGGAGAAGAAGAAGGGACACTTAAGGCAGAAAGCGGAAGGTATCGTTTGATTTGGGCAAAGGGCTGCCACTGGTCGAACCGGGCTTCCATCGTGCGGGAATTGCTGGGGCTATACCATTGTCATTTACTTTAATGACGACATATTCTGCGTTATCATCATGGTGTTCGCAATTAGTCACGCAATTAGTCACGCAATTACATCGTAGCCTTGTTCTTCAATCTCGGCGTTGATGCTGTCAAGAGTCGTTTTGCCGGGATCATATTCCACCGTTACGGTCTTCGCCGCCAAATCTACCGCTACCTTTGTCACACCGGGCAATGCTCCTACCGCGCCGGTTACGGCTTTTACGCAATGCTCACAGGACATGCCGTCCACTTTCAGGGTTGTTTTCTCCATTTGGTTTTTCCTCTCTTCTATTCCGTATTCCGTATCTTATTTTATGTCAAACGTTTTTAATAATTTGAGTACCTCGACTTTTTTGCCGCCTTCCATCATTTCCACCGGGGCATAAGCCCAACCCTCTACCCTGTCCGGATCGACGCCCGCTACGATAAGCGGTTCGGGATTTAGCACAAACACTATGTCGAGATTCTGTGTTTCGCCTGTCGTTTTGTTGGTAAGCAAATCCTTCGCCCATTCGAACATATTGCCGTCGCCTAACAGCACTCCGAAATGGTCCAGTTCCGTATGGTAGTTGAGGGAGTCCCGATATTGGCCGACAAGCTGCTCATATGCCGCAAGCGCGGTCGGGTTGCCGCTGTAAGTCAGCTTGTCGTCGCCGAGCTTAATGCCGACCATCAGCATTTTCTCTGACATACCGCCATCCATTTCATCGCCTTCGTAGTAGAAGTAATTATCCGGCAGCTTACCGGGGTCTAGACCGGCATCAAGAAACGGCTGGGCGTCAAGCTCCAGCATGGCGTCATGCATGGGGGAGAGGCTATAATCTTCACTCCAGATAAAACGTATGGAATCGTCCGGCGCGGATAGTGCCCATCCGGCATTCATTTCATCAGCGGAAACCTTATCCGGAATGGTTTTCAGTACCTCGTCAAAGGAAGCGACGGATTGCTGGCCGACTACATCCAGTGACTTTAATCCCGCACACGCAGTAAATGCCAGAGTGATTATCAGGCTTGCGGCGGCAGCCGTAAGCAGTTTGATTTTGTTCCTCATATTATGTTTCTATCCTTTCATCATGTTTGGCTTGAAACTAATTACAACACATAAAATCCGGACAATAAGTCCCTGCACATTGCTTGCATTTATTCGGTTACGGTTATGCTGGCCCGGATCATGCCCATCCAGCAGCTATATTGGAATATACCTGTGTCTGTCGGGGTAAACTCAATGACGTTTTCACCCTCAGTAAAGGTGTGTTCAATCCCGTACTCACTGATAATAAGTCGGCCATTGCAGCCGTTTATACTGCCCTCGGGCGCATCGATCACCCATTTCACCGGCGTTCCGGCCACAACTGTGATGTCCGGGTATCTATTGCGGGCAAGGGTACTGTTAATGATTTGAACGTCTTCCACGATATTGATATCAGCACCGTCCTCTGGTGCGTCTGCGACAGGTTCAGGGGACTGAGACGGCATCTCCAAGCCTGACAGACGAAAGCCTTGCGTGAACATCGACAGCCCCAGCACCACCACCAGCACTGCTCCGACCGTCATGACTTTCCCGGCGAATCTCTTACCCAATGCTGTGGTGAACGCCCCTAGCCCGAACATCAGCGGCACGGTGCCAAGGCTGAACAGGAACATGGACAGTGCACCCGCAAAAGGATTTCCTGTAGACAAGGCATAAATCTGCATGGCTTGCAAGGGGCCGCAGGGCATCAATCCGTTTAACAGTCCGACAATCATGGGGCTTTTGCTCTGCCTTTTTTCACTGTTGATTTTCCGGGCGAAGATTTTCGGCATCCTTGGATTCAGCCGGCGGAGCCACGGGAAGATTCCCAGCATGTTGACTCCCATAATGACCATGAACACTCCCGCCAATAGCTTTAATACACCCTGCATAGTGATCGTAAAAGTAATTACCGAGCCGAGGGCGCCAACGATAAAACCGACAGCCGTATAGGATATTACCCGTCCAAGGTTATATAAAAATGCCGGAGCAAACGCGGACAAGCGACTTTCAACCTTATTCCCATCTGCGGCTCTGCTGCATTCAGGATCAATAGTAAGCGCTTTTCTTTCAATAGTACCGCTCCGGGGTATGCACTGCGAAAGATTGATGCCGCCGCACATGGCGACACAGTGAACCGATGTTACCAGACCGATGATGAACATCATTCCGTAGCCCATCTGCGCGTCAGCTAACTGTGAGGGAGCCAATAGGTTCAATAACCCGAACTGTTCAAGCAATATATACAACGCCGCTATGATAATAAGGAAACTGATGGTCTTACCGGCGTCAAGCTCCCGGCGCTCCGTGTCGGTCAGCACCTTGTAGCCCAGTTTTTCAACAACAGCGATTAAATTCTCAAGCGAAGCGATGTTCTCGTCATAATTTATGGTGGCGGTTCCGGCGTTGTAGCTGACCTTTACCTTACTTACACCGGAAGTTTTTCGCAGTTTTTTTTCGATTTTATTCTGGCAATTGACGCAGGTCATCCCATCAATCTTTAATTTACTTGTTTTTATTATTGACGCCATGGCAGCCCATCCTTTCCTCAGTGTATTGATTTAAATCTTTTCAAGCGGAGCGCGTTTGTCAGGACGGAAACCGAACTCAGACTCATGGCCGCCGCCGCGAACATCGGATTCATCAAGGGGCCGCCGAACAAGTAGAGGATGCCCGCCGCTACCGGGATTCCGACCGTGTTATATCCAAATGCCCAGAACAGGTTCTGCTTTATATTCCGAATGGTCCGCTTGCTTAAATAGACGGCTGTGGAAACATCCATCAGGTCGGAACGCATGAGGACGATGTCGGCGCTCTCCATTGCCACGTCAGTGCCGGAGCCGATCGCAATGCCGACGTCGGCTTGTACCAATGCGGGGGCGTCGTTGATACCGTCGCCCACCATGGCGACCTTTTTGCCTTCGGCCTGCAGTTTCTTGACCTCGTTCGATTTATCCTGCGGCAGCACCTCCGCCAGCACCCGGTCGATGCCCACCTGTCTGGCGATGGCGTCAGCCGTTTTGCGGTTATCGCCGGTAATCATCGCCACCTCAATGCCCATTTTGTGCAAACTCTCTATGGCGGCTTTACTGGATGCTTTCACCACATCGGCCACTGCCACAATACCCGCTATCCGGCCGTCAACAGCGACATACATCGGGGTCTTGCCCTCGTTTGCCAGCCTGTCGGAATCGGCTTCCAATGCCGCCAGTGAGATGCTGCGTTCATCCATCAGCTGGCGGTTTCCGGCCAGAACACTTTGGCCGCTTATCTCCGCTTCGATGCCGCGCCCTGTGATGGAATGAAAACTGTCTGCCTTTACAAGTTCAAGACCTTTACTCTGCGCCCCGGCTACAATCGCCTGACCGAGCGGGTGTTCCGAGCCTTTTTCAGCAGAAGCCGTCAGCTTCAAGAGATGATCGGGAGACACATCATCCGTTGTCAGCACATCCGTTACGGTCGGCTTACCCTCGGTAATCGTCCCCGTCTTGTCAAACACCATCGTCTGGATTTTGTGCGTCGTTTCCAAAGCCTCCCCGCCCTTGATCAGGATGCCGTTTTCCGCGCCTTTCCCCGTGCCCACCATAATAGCGGTCGGTGTAGCCAAGCCCAAAGCGCAAGGACAGGCAATCACGAGCACAGTAATGAAGATTTTTAATGAGAATTCTATGTCACCTGTTCCGATGAACCAGGCGATGCCCGCCAGCACGGCAATCACACACACCACCGGAACAAATATACCCGAAACCTTATCCGCCATAGCCGCAATAGGTGCTTTACTGCCCTGAGCGTCCTCCACAAGCTTAATAATCTGTGCCAATGCCGTGTCCGCGCCGATTTTATCCGCCTTGAACTGTATCACGCCCGTTGTGTTGATGGTGGCCGCGTATACCATGTCGCCTTTATTCTTATCCACCGGCATGCTTTCGCCGGTCAGCATAGATTCGTCGATAGCGGTATGCCCTTCCACAACCGTCCCGTCCACCGGGATCTTCGCGCCGGGCTTGACCACGATGATGTCTCCGATCTCCACCTCGTCGATGGGTATTTCCTTTTCAACACCGTCCTGCACGATGACCGCCGTTTTCGGGGCAAGCCCCATCAGCTTCTTGATTGCTTCACTGGTTCTTCCTTTTGAGACCGATTCAAGCATCTTGCCAAGCAGTATCAGCGCGATAATCACCCCTGCCGTTTCATAATACAGGGCTTCCACTGCCGCGAAATTGCCGTTGGCTATCTGCCATGTATTATAGGCGCTGTAAAGCACGGCCGCCGATGTTCCCACGGCGATAAGCGAATCCATATTAGGGCTTCTGTTTATCAGTGCCTTGAACCCCACTGTGTAGAACTTATATCCCATGCCGATGACCGGGATGGTCAGCAAGAATTGCACGATCGCATATATAAGCGGATAGTTCATCATGTAGTTGTTTAACTCTCTCGCCAAAGGAAGTGATATGACATTAATCATCGGAGCCATGGCCAGGTAAAGGAGCGGGACAGCGAATAAAACGGCCACTATGAATTTAGTCCGTAGCGTTTTAATCTCCTTCTGCTTCCGAGCCCTATCTTCATCGGCAGCATCTGCCTTATTGATTTCCAAAGCCTTATAGCCGATCTTCTCAATCGTGTCGCGGATAGCTGACAGCCTAACCGTCTGCGGGGCGTAAGTCACGGTGGCTTTTTCCGTGGCCAGATTGACGGTAACGAAGGACACGCCGGGCAATTTGCCGATCGCCTTCTCGATCCGCTGGGCGCAGGCGGCGCAGGTCATGCCGCCAATCGGGATGGTTACCGTGCTTTCCGCCGGCTTTTCGACCACCTCATAACCGATCTTGGTTACCGCCTGCTTTATGCTGTCGAGATCCAACGCTATGCCGTCGTATTCCACAAACAGTTTCTCACTGGCAAGATTGACATTCGCTTGGCTGATGCCGGCCAGCTTGCGCACTGTTCTCTCTATCCGCCCGGCGCAAGCCGCGCAAGTCATCCCCCGGATACTAAGAATCTGATTTACCATTTGAATCACCCCGTTTTTCTTGATTATAATTTCAAGCCATGCTATTATCATAGCATATACGGACTATTTATCAAGTACACACTTTATAGTTACATAGTATCTAAAAGGTACTGTACTGTAAATCTGTGCAGTTTACTGCACAATGTGTATTTACTGCAAAGACCGTAAGATAGCTAAACGGCATGTAATTGTGAAGGTACTGAACAGTTAGCCTAAAAGATACTAAGGAGGAACAAGATATCTGCTTTGTGCCGAACAGGGATTACGCCGAGTTTATAAGACTGCATACCGGACGTGAATGTCCAAAAGGACGCTTTGTCGATCTAAATGGCAATGACTTGGGCGAACATAAAGGGATTATTCATTACACGGTTGGTCAGCGGAAAGGACTTGGTTTATCGGCGGTGGGACAATTAGTTAATTAATAGGACAAGATCATCGACTGCCAAATAGTAATAGGTGCATCCCAGTTCTTCATAACTTTCAAATACACCAATTGTATAAATTTTTCACTGTATTATTGATCCCAGAAAAAGGTATATCGGATTTTACGTTCCCATTTCAAAGCGGGATGGGCAATAAAAGGGGGGACTGTGTTTAAAACCGGTTTTTCCTGTGGTTCAAATGCAAGTGCACAACCGGCAGTCGCCTTAATATTTCCTTCCATGATGGTGCGATGATCCAAATAACCACCTGAATAAAATTGAACAACCGGGTAATTCGTTTCAAGTATTAACCGGCGGCCGCTTTGAGGATCATCCAGAATAACAGCGGCGGTATCATCAAGCAGATAGGCGTTATTATATCCTTTTAACAATGATTCATCATTTTCCTGTTTCGCCGGATCGATTAAGCGAGGGCTGGTAAAATCATATGGCGTTCCCCGAACCAAACAAAGCTCGACCGGTATATGTTTATCATCATTCAGCCATACGGACTGAGCATTAATTTTTAAAAGATGGGTCAAAGCTGATTGGCTGAAATCACCGCTCAAATTCCAATAACAGTGATTTGATAGATTATAATAAGTATCAGCGTCGGTTTGACCCTCATAGATAATCTCAAGACAATTATGAGCCGTTAGCCGATATGTCGTCTGCAATATGCGATTTCCTGGATAACCTTCGAATTTATCCGGCAATTTGATCCCAAAGCTGACCGATATTTCACTGGGTTTGTTTTCGACATTGAGAATCTGCCAGTCGATTCTTGAAACCGATTGAAAACCACCATGCAAATGATGTGACCCCTCGTTTTGACTCAAGTGATGCAATTGTCCGTTAATCGATAACAACCCGCCGGGGATCCGCCCACTGACCGGTCCTAATGTCGCCCCGGCATAACTCGGGTCGTAATAATAACGACCCGGCATCTTAAGAGCCATGGCAATATTGCTTAGATTGCCATGATGGTCAGGGACACCGACCCGATAGATGGACGCACCGGTGAGTAAAAGATCCACAAAGAACCCTTGCGTATTTTCCATGTGAATTACTTTTTCTTGCTCCGTAATCTTAAGCAACATCTTAGACCATCATTCTCCTTTTTCTCAGGCAATTATCAATCATCAGAGCAGTGCTTTGTGTGTCAGGACACCATAGTGGCCGGGTGCAAGAGCGAGTGCCGCATCAAAGGCGGCATGAGCCTTTTCTTTACAGCCAAGACCCAGATAGCCAAGACCCATCATATAGTAACAGTGAATCTTGTTTTTTTCATCCAGATCGGTTTCAAAGACAAGGAAATCCGGCAGACTGACGGCAAAATAATCCATGATCTGCTTGACAAATAGATTCTTCTCACCATAGGATACCAGTTTATTAAAACGGGCGTCAGCCTCACGGCGACGACCGAGTTGGGCCAGAGCAGCTCCTTGATAATAAATCATATGAGGGGGCTGGTCATTGTAATACATTGCTCCGGTCGGTTCGAACAGCCCGGTCGAAGCCTTTTCAAAGCAAGCCTTCGCCTTTTGGGGATCAACATGTTTATAAGCCATCCCCATAATATAATAAATATTATTTTCCTGTGCGCCGATCAGTTTGCCCTCACCAAAGTTAGGGGCGTACACGATTGCCCGTTCCAGTTGTGCCACCGCTGCCAGATAATCGCCCTGAACAATCAGCTTCCGGGCAAGCCCCAGCCTCGCCTCAATATGCTGCGTCGGAACTTTACCCTCACCGCCCTCCCACGGATGAAATTGGCGGTTGGTCAGCAGAGTGACAACCTTATTGTGCTCACCCAGACCATTAAGGATTTCGGCATAAGCAACACATAAATCGTCCCGGCGGTCAACAAGTTCCATATGCTCCTCCATAATCTTACGTTGTTTCGCCAATGGCAGACCTATTTTCTTATATAATTCACAAAGTTCGTAAAATACGCGGGCATCGTCGGTATTCAAAGCAAACGCTTTTTCCAGTTCCCTGCGGGCGGTCTGATAATCATGTTCTTTATTGGCATAATACAAGGCCAGATTACGATGTACGGTTGCGAAGCTTTCATCAAGACTGCTGCTTTGCTCCCATGCATTTTTAGCATCGCGATACCGCTTTTTATCATACAGGAAACATCCCAGGTAATAATAAGCTTTCGCATCTTGCGGGTTTTGAGCGATTGCCCGGCAAAGAACATGATATTCTGTTAACATATTGGGGAAACAGTATGCACTGTCCGCCGCCGCCGCTTTTTCCCATGCTTTCACTGCCCTGACATCACCCATAGCCTCTAAACAATAAGCTCTGAAATACCATATCATGGCATAATCGTTGCCACCGCCTTCAATATGCCCCTGTAAGATTTCCACCGCGTCGTGATATTGCCCCAGCATCATATATACCCCCGCCAGTGTAATGGCATTATGGGCGCTGCCACGCAAGATACTGATCAGCTGTGAGGACGGATAATTCCCGCCATCAAGCAGAGAAAGTTCTCTTACTGCCACAAAATCCATGGGATCAAACTGTCTTGTTTCTTTAGCCACTTTAATCGCGTCCGCATTATTCCCTAATTTCCGCAGCAGAATAACCACCGCCGCACGAGCCGCAAAGTTTTTGTAATTGACCCACATGGATTCCTTGGCATAATTCAAAGCTTCGATATATTTTGCGTTGGCAAGATAGTCGTTCCGGTCATCTGACCGGCCATTCGCTGTGTGGTATGATCGATGACTGGCCTGACGTGCGGTAATCTGCGATAATTTTAAGTATCCCTGGCTCCGCCATGCGTCACTCCAAATCGCTTTATAATAAACATCAAAAGCCTCGTCATCTTTTCCTTGATGTTCCAATGCTTTACCAAGGTTATAAAACACCTCGCCGTCATAAGGATTAGGGCTATGACGGGTTGCCGTTTTCTTGGCCGCTTCAAATAAAGCCTGCGCTTCCGCAAACTGTCCGCGACGTAGCAAAAGGTTGCCGTAAGCATTATTAATCCGCAAATCGCCCGGATTATGTTTCAATCCTTCTAGATAATAAGGATCTGGCTCGTAAGTAGCGTGCCGGTATTGTTCCAGATGGAGTCCTGCTAATAAGAGAGCTTCTCCATTGGCCATACTTTCCGGCGCGGTGATGGCGGTGGCGGGATCAGGAAGTTTCTTCAGTTCCTCTTTATCTGGCGAATAGCGTAAGGGTTTGGCATTCTCCGCCTCCACAGTCAATGTCAGTGCCCATTCCGGCGCAGTTGTAGCGATCACCTTTTCAAATACTTCGACCGGAGAAATGGGAACGATCGCTTCAAAAAGTATCTCCCTGTCATTGGTCAAAGTGATTTTGGCAGACGGCAGAGCCCTTGAAGCATAAATCTTCACATGCGCCTCGCCGCATTGGACGTGCAGCCCGGCAACAATATCTTCATTGGCACATTTGACCTCACCCACCATCTTATATGGCATGAAGGTTTGTTTGAAATTTTTGCCTGCATATGGCTGAAGCCATGTGAAATCCGGTTGATTATCCGTAAACACACCCGTCATCAGCTCTACATAAGGGCCGTCCTCATCCGTGAGATTGCGATCCCATGCCTGTCCGAATTCGCCATTACCCCAGGTCCACTGTTTTTTGCCGGGAGAAATATGGTGATCGGCAATGTGTAAGAGTCCCGCGCCAATACGATAATCATAACCGCCGACAAAATCATGGTCGGAATGGTAAGCCATGTAACTGGTCGGAACCGGTATGTTTTTATATCGTGAAATATCCACGCCGGCCGAATAATCCATTTTATAATAGGTTCCCGTTGCGATGGGAAAACGTGAGACATCGCGTTTTCCGTGATCCATAACCGCGTTTACGTCAGGCGGGAAAATTGATTGGGTCCGGTCATGAACTGCCAAGGCCGGATTGGCCCACCACAAAAAGGTCTGCGGCTCTTCCGTTGCATTATACAGCTCCCCGGAAATCTCAATGGCGGCAACGCCCTCACGTACCGTGATTCCGGTCGTAATCTTGGTACCATACATGCGGTCATATTCACTGATCCACACCGTTTTTTGATCGGGATTACTGTCGTCGATTATGTATTCCACTGGTCCAAAAGTATTGGGACGGTGATGCTGCGGCCAGTTAAACTCAATGCCGCCGGATACCCACGGCCCGGCCAGTCCCACCAGAGCCGGCTTCATAACCCGATTATAGTATACAAAATCATAGTTATTTGTCTTATCAATGGCGCGGTAAATTTTACCGCCCACTTCCGGCATTACCTGAACTTGAATGTATTCATTTTCCAAAAAAACAATCAGGTATTCTTTATCCTTCTTTTCATCGGCAATTTTATCAATAACCGGCCATGGATACACCCGGCCTGAGCTTCCCTGATAGACACGTTTTTCCAAAAACATGGGGTTTTTGTCCCGTTGGCCGACTTCATAGGTCGGTATGGACACTTTTTCACTCCAAATTCTCACTGACATATCGTTACACTCCTGTATCACTTTAAAAATTTAATAATTTACTTTCCCACATTTCCATTATGCCGGCACATTGACATTTAGGCTAAGTTGCCGAATGATTTGTGTCAGTACACTACCCCTGAAAGAGAGTCAAACTGACGTTGTGAAGATAAGGCAGGACACCGTCTTGATTGTAAAGGCGGATGGTATTACGGCCTTTTTGCAGCTTGATCAGAATCTCTCGTGCCAAATATTCGCCGCGCTTGGTTTGGCCCCAACCGCCGATGCCGCCTAAATGTGCACCGACGGCCTCGTTGCCGTTTGCTGAAACCCATGCTGTGCCGGCAACTCCGGCAAAGTAATTGATCCGCAGAATATATTTGCCAGTCATGTTTACTATGACCGGATCAAATACTATCTCGCCGCCCATCCCGCCGCCGGTCACCATATATGAGCCGTCCTGACGCACCAGAAGTTCCGCACCGCCCGACAGAATCGCCTCGTCGGCTTCCAGCGTCAACATTTCCGGCGGATTATTATCAAGGATGACAATTTGCTTGATTACCGGGGAATCCCCCGATAATTTTCGCACGATGATTTTTGATCCTCCGCCGTCCAGAATCATGGCTGTTTCAGCGGTAGTAAATACCCCGTTTGCTATGTTTCCGGGCATGTGGATCGACGCACTGTTCATGCCGTCGGAGATGACCATATCACAGGGTTCGTCCGCCGAATAAAAGAAGCGGATCGTATAGCGTTTTTTTGCGGACAAACCGGCAACCGTAAAAACGGCTCCCCCGCTTAATCGCACCGCGGATCTTGTTTCGGAAATAATCAAACGTTCGCTGCCATGAATCAGCCGCATGTTCTCCGGCCCGATGCCAATCCGCTTATTACACATATAGCCTTCGTCTATCTCCAGCTTAAGAGGGGTAACGGTTTCGGCAATATAAACACCCGATCCGCCGTGTTCAGGCAGAACCAAATCAAGCTTTGAGTTCATATTGACCCTGATTTTTTCATAGGTAATTTCATTGCCCATGCGGGTATCGCCATAAACTTCTGCTTCAAATTCCCCGGCCGGCAAAAAATCAAAATTAATGGTCACTACCCGGCTTTCGTTGGTGATGCAGCCAATTATCCATTCTGATGTACTATCATCCCATCGAAGTATTGTGGCATATTGGCCCGGATAACCGGATAACACTTTTACACCGCCATATTTTGGTTTTAAACGGCGCAGAAAATCTGTTCCTTCCCAAGCTTCCAATTGGTAAATCGATGCGGCATAATGCTGACAGCCGGAATCAAAGACTGCCGCCAACGCCATCTGATGCGCCATTGTCGTATTACGGTTTCTGTTCGAAAATCCGGTCGGGGTATAGTCCATTGGACCAGCGGCATTGCGGATAAAAGGCACTGTGCAGTTATGTTCGGCAGTGGGTCCGTCGCTCCATTTATAATGTTCCAATCCCATAATCCCTTCGCAAGTCATGAGATGTGGCCAGGTCCGGCCTTCACCCATCGGCTTAGTCGAACCGTGGAAATTGATCATCAGCTTTTGCTCCCACATAACATCAGCATTTAGCTGATAACAAGACGCTGTCTGAGCGGAATCATTTTCATAAAAATCAATTTTGACACCGTCTACTCCGAAGCTTTTCCACAGCGGCAGAAGCTCATGGGAAGTTTCCGGCGTTTTTATGCTATGCATCGACGTCCATATCCACGGCGATATGCCCCGAGTGTGAGCATAATCACAAAACTCCTTGATCCATGAATAATCCCAGCCCTCATCCAACAGGACAGCCTCAAAACCCATGGCCTGAGCGAAATCCACATACTGTAAGGCTTCGGTCAGGATCTGGGCACCAAAATCGGCTGCCCACCAGGCCCATACCGTACGGGCGGGTTTAATCCAAGATGTATCCGCGATCACCGGCGGCGGATTTAAGTTATAATTCAGTGTTGCGTTGACAACTCCGTTCAGACTATCCTCAACCAACAGGTATCTCCACGGCGATTGAAACGGTAATGGCGAATGAATCGACTTACCGCCTTCCTCCGGCGCAAATGCAAGTTTTAGGGTGGCAGCGGATGTTCCGCGTAAATGGCTGATGCAGTATGACCCGTTCGTGTTGAGAACATTGGCTTCATTAACCATTACCCACATTTCCTGTTCGGGGGCATGAATCAGTGCGGGCATTCCATATCGCCGTCCGTCGTGGCCAATACCCCAAGTAGTTGCATTGTACACGCCCTCATAGGAAGCCACCCAGTCCTGAAGCCATAGTTTGGCAAAAGCTTGCGGAAAGGAAAATTCGGTGGTTTCGCAGTGAACCAGAATAAATTCTCCCCGCTCGGGTATTTCATAACGGAATGCCGCGCCGTTGTCGTATGCACGCAACCGCAGCAGCAAGGTAACTTCGTTTTTTACAAAAGAAAGTGTCAGCTCATTAGCCTTGTTTTCATAGACTTCCTTCTTGCCGGCCGGAATGGAATAGGTTTCGCAGATGCTGACTGTATCCTGACTATCAAACTTAAGCCCTTCGGTAAAACTCCCCCGGCTGGTCGTTATCCCCAGTCCTGCGGGTTCAGTAATTGATCTGCCGTTCTTTTCAACCACATAAAACAGACCGCCTTGTTGATCAAGTCCGACCGACAGCATCAGGCTGCCGTTTGGTGATTTTACATTCCACATATAAGTTCCTCCGAGTATATTGTTTATTTATTTGAAACTGTTCAGTAAGTCTGTGCATTTGCTGTGCAGGCTGTAAGAAAGTGCCTACTTTACAGCTCCGCTTACGGTCATTGCCTTTTCTACCCTCTCACTAAACAGGCAGTATAACAATACGGTGGGGAGGCTGGCAATTACCATGGCTGCGCCCATAGCTCCCCAATCGGTAGTAAACTCACCCTGAAAGAACAAAAGACCAAGCGGCAAAGTCTTGAGCTTATCCCTGGTCAGCATAATCAGGGCCAAGTTGAACTCATTCCACACACTAAGAAAAATGAATATGGCAACCGTGGACAGAGCGGCTTTCAGGTTAGGTAAGATAACGCGGAACAGGCAGACAAATACATTTGCACCGTCGATACAGGCCGCCTCCTCCAGTTCAAAAGGAAGACTGCGCAAGGCCCCATACAGCACCATAATTGAAAAAGACAGGTTGAACGCCGCATACGGAATTATGACCGACCACAGCGTGTTGTTGAGGTGCAGATCCCGAACCAGTACGGCCAGCGGGATCAGGATGACCTGCATCGGAATGAACAAACCAATGCTGGTGAACATGCGCAAACCATTCTGTCCCCGGAAACGCATTCGTGCCGTGGCATAAGCGAACAGAATGGAACAGGTCAGCGTGATCGCCAGTACTGCAACAGCCACCAGTAGACTGTTTCGGAAATAGACCGGTAGATCAAAGGACTCCCACGCCTTGACATAGTTCTGATATCTGAATACCGTAGGCAGGCCGAAAGGATTGTCGATAAAAATCTCCTGATTGTTTTTAAAGGAATAGAAAACCATCCATATCAGAGGATACAGGGAAATCACGGCATAAATTATCAACAACATTCGGGAGCACACAAGTCCTACCGAAAAACGCTTGGACATAACTTTTTCCTCCTAAGTGTAAACAATTTGTTCACGAGCTACCAGTCGGTTGATGATTAACGACACCAGCAGGCATTGAAGCACTAAAACGGTCGCCACCGTGCTGCCATACCCGTACTGCCCCATCCGGAAGGCGGCACGATGCATCAGGTAGGTGAGTGTGTAGGTATCATAGCCGGGGCCGCCTCCCGTCATAATGTACATATTGGAAAAGGCGTTCAGGCCACCGGTGATAGCAATGATCAGGCTGTATTTGTAGGTTTCCTGCAGCAGCGGGATGGTGATATACAGATGGGCTTTGGTTCGGCTGCAGCCATCCAGCACTGCTGCCTCATAATAGTCGCCCGGCACGGCGTGCGCCGCCGAAAACAGCATGATAAACTGATAGCCCATATATTGCCACATATTGACAATGGCAATCGCGAATATTGCGGTGGTAGAGCCGGAAAGCCAATCCTGTCGGTAGTCCATTCCCAGCATTTCAAACAACTGATTGATCAGACCGTTTTCCGCGTTGTAAGCAGAAAGCCACAATTGACACACCACCGTAACCGAGAGCACTGTGGGAATGAAATAGGAGATGCGCAGAAACCGCCTGGTGCGTCTTCCTGTATTCAACACTGACAACGCCAATATGGTGGCTAATGGTATCTGCAGCACCAGCAGTACCAGCGCAAACAAAGCTCCGTTTTTAAGTGCCACATAGAATATGTGGTCGTCAAACAGCCTGCGGTAGTTGTCAAGACCTGTGAAAATCATGGGGTTGATGCCGTCCCACTGGGAGAAGCTGTGTACCACCACGATACCGATGGGATAGATCACCATGACCAGGAATAAAACCAAGGCAGGAAGCACCATTACCACGATATGCCACGGTCGTGAAAAAAACTTACGCATAACTGTATCCTCCATTTGTTACTTGAATCTATGGCTGAGTATTCTTTGATTACCTTTATATTGTATAAAGAGCAATAGTTAAAGTATATGGAATTATCGCGATAAAACCGGAAATATCGCATCGTTTTGAGAAAGTAGCCCGATTAGGGCAGATTTCGAATGTCTTAGGTTATGAGGGCAGAAGTGCGTAATAATCCGTGGTATCATGGGGGCAAAAAAACCGCTGGAGAACCAGCGGCACCAGATCAAGAACTCCTATCATCTTTACGGAAGATCCTCATAATAAGACGGGGAACAGCCGTAGTGAGCCTTGAAGCATTTACTGAAATAGGCGGGGTCATTGAAGCCCACCATCCCGCTTGCCTCAGTTACATTTCGCCCTTCGTCCCGGATCAAGATCAGAGCGGCCTGCATACGCACCTCCTTCAGGTAGGCGGCCGGGTTGCACCATCCGGCCTGTTTGAATAGCTTGCGTATATACCCCTCGTTCACAAACATATTTTTAGCTAAGGAAGCAATGTTAAAATCACTGTCAGCGTAATTCTCCTCGATACGCCGACGCGCCTCCCAAGCTTTACGCTGTATCCGGGTTGTGCCCTTTTGGGCTATTCCGTCAAGTACACAGCGATACATCTCCCGCAGCCACTCAAGCAGGGCTTCGGGAGTATCCATCCGGCCAATTTCTGTGTATGGTGAAAAGTCAGCCGGGAACACTGTTTCATAGGCTACTCCGGCACGCTTCAGCTCTTCCAGACACAGGGTGATAAGCCCCAGTGTCTGATTCTTCATCCCCTCCTGAGGCACGCCGCTGGATTCCATGTCGCTTATATATTGGATCAGCAAGCCGTCAATGACCTCGGCATACCCGTCACGCAGGGCATTCACCAGTTCTCGCCGCACTCTGTGGGGTGCGGTCGTCTGCCCGTCTGCACTACGGTATTGAATAAAACCCCATTCCCGCGTAAAATGCTCTGCCTCTGCAAAGCCATCCTCTTGGTACTGGACACACCGTGCCGACTGCCGCTCCCGGATGCGGCCTATGACCGCATCCAAACATCGAGTCAAAGTCTCGACATCCACTGGCTTTACCAGAAAGTCCGCAATACCAATTTTCAACGCAGCCTGAGCATAGGCGAACTGGTCGTGCGCACTGATGAGTACCACCTCGCACTCGGGCTGCAATCGCTTGACTTCTCCGGCACAATCCAGCCCATTCATCAACGGCATCTCAATGTCTGCCAGCATCAGGTCCAGCCGGGTATTATCTGCTATTGATACCGCTTGCCTTCCATTGACCGCCTCCAGAAAATGCAATTCTCCATAGTGCCGCCAGTCAACGACTTGTAACAGGTAGCGACGGAATATATCTTCATCGTCAACAATCAGGATCTGCATGCCTCATTCCTCCATTTCCGCTTTGTATCGTTTGGGCAGCGTGACTGAAACCGTAGTTCCATAATCCTCAGTACTCGCAATATGAATCGTAGCCGCACCCCCAAAATAAAGCTCCAGACGTTCCCGCACATTTTTCAGACCAAATCCGGAACTGCTCTCCTGATCCAGCAGACTGCTTTGCCGGGCAAGATTCATTCCCACACCATCGTCCGTCACCCGTATCACGATATGATCCTCCTCTTCGGTTACCTGCACTAACAGACTGCCGCCGTTTCGCGGTTTCAGACCATGTACGATGGCATTTTCCACTATAGGCTGGATGGTCATCTTGGGTAGGTTGTATAAAGCCACTTCGGGATTGCATATAATACCTACCGAAAGACGATCCCGATAGGCCAGGCACTGAATGTCCAGATATTTTTCTACACAGGCCAGCTCCTCTTGGATAGACAAGCTATTACGTCCGCCGCTGAGACTGTATTGATAGTGTTCCGCCAAGGATTTTGTCGCCTTGGCGGCAGTTTCTCCCTCGCCCATAACGCACAGGGTATAGATGGTGTTGAGAGTGTTATACAGGAAATGAGGCTTGATCTGATTTTGAAGCAGGGCAATCTCTTTCTGAGCCTTCTCACGCTGCTCCAGAGTTACCTTTTCTAACAGCTCGTGTATCCTGTCCAGCATATGATTGAATCCTTGGGCTAACACCCCTACTTCATCGTTCGTTTCCACCGTACTGTGCAAAAGCAGGTTATCGTATGTCACCTGCCGCATTTCATCGGTCAAGCGCAGTATGGGCAGGGTGAGCTTGTTAGACAGGTGACGCGCAAAGGTGATGGACAGTACGGCCCCCAGCACACCCAAGCCTAGCATCACCAACAGCAGATTAACAGTGCCGGCAAACAGATCCTTGGCCGGCACGGTGTAAACCAGTTCAAAATTCAAATCAGGTATAGCCTGACGGTAGCCCACCACCGGATTCCATCCATTCCAATCCCAAAAATTTCCATTGGAATTCATGGAATCCGTGGCATCTGTGGAGGCACTTTTCCCTGACGGTTGACCAATCATTGTTTTATCGACGGCAGACAGTACTGTGCCGTCAGTATCACAGAGGATAAGGGTGGAATTGTCAATATATTTCAACTTATCCAGCATATCGGCCAGTTGTTTTTCCGGAATAGCCAGATATAGATATCCCAATGTCTTACCGTCTTGGATACGTATGATTCGCTTACCCATCATCATCACCGATCCCATCTCCTGTGGTAAGCCACTTGGGCTTTGAATCATCCCTAAAAAGAGAGACCTGCCCGAAGCATCGTCGAGTATTTTATTATGTTGTGTGAGAAAATCCTGGTCTAAACGCGACTCAAGCTCCCGGCTGGTAGCATACACCTGTCCGGCAGTGTCGACAAATAACATGGATTCCACGTCTTGATATACCCGACTAATCAAAAAAAGTTGGACAGTGATGGCATTGTACCGAGTCAATGCCGTTTTCTCCTGCGGTTCCTCGTTCAATGTCGATTCCTGATTCATACTTAACATAACCGAGTTGGAGCAACTCTTCATCGCCGCCACCAACTCGTGCAGCTGCTTGTCTGCCATCTGGACATTATTGAGCAGAAAGAATTGGGTTTGTTGCTGAATGTCACTGCTCACGGCTACCGCCGTGCTGATGAGCAGGATGCACCACATCATCACTAACAGCAAGATATGAGCCCTTATCATTTTATTGCGGATGTCCCGGCGTCTTTTTTCAGAATGCACCCTTTTCATCTTTCCCTTATCCTCACAGAATATGCCCGGTTCCGCATTTTCTTACATTCTTTGCCCAGACCTGCTGAACAGTTACCAATCCACAATTAGTATCTCCGGTTTTACCCGATTAATCCTGTTTCAAAACTTATAATTCCGCTCCTTCACACCCTTTAGTTAAGTAGCTTCGCAGGCAGGCCTGCGATATGCATGGGTATGAGCGCGATACCGGACAAATGGACAGCGCGTTCATTTTCATTGAAAAGTCTCAGCGAGTTTTCACCCTTTTCCATGTCAATCAGTATTTCAGCGGCCTCGCGGGTATTCCAATGGGGAAAGCCCCAAGGGAAGCCCCAACCGCTCGTGATGTGCAGATTGGTTACATAGGTTTTGCTGCTGTTCACTTGAATATAAATATCCCGATTTTCCCCGGCATAATATTCAAACCTCAACAGATATTTGCCGCTGTGCGGCAACCGGATACCGGCAAATACCGCCTCACCGCCATTACCCAGTCCACCGATCCTCAATCCGCCGTCGTCACTGCGCACCAACTCCGCCCCGCCGGAGAGCCGCGCCGTCTCAGCACCCAGGAACATCTCCTGCGGTGCACCGTCAAGATTATCGATGACATGCAGTTTTTCAAGCACCGGCACACAGCCGCCGGTCCGGCGCAGCGCAAGGGTATTGTCCCCTTCCGGTAGCCGCAATGCAACATTCGATGAGATGAATATCCCATCCGCGCCACTTTGGGGCATGTTGATCTCATAGGTATCCGTGCCATTATTAATTGAGAGCATCCAAGGAGCTGCGGCCGCATAAAACAAGCGAACCGTGAACCATCCTTCTGCTTCCGTCTTCACCGAGAATGCAGCACTGCCATATAGCATAATACCCGCCTGTCCGTTATCAAAAACAAATGGTTCACTGCCCAGACGCGTTATCGCCGTGGCCGCCGTATATTCGACACGTTTTTTGTCCGCATAGCCTGAGCAGACACCTTCCGGCAAGGCATCAATCGTTTGGGCTATGTATACACCTGCACCGCCGGCATCTAACAGAGGCAGCTCAAGCGTGTCACGACAGGTCACTCTGCGGCGGGTTACCCGCATCAATTCTCCGCTGAGATCATCTTCGTATATGTCCGCTTCAAACTCTCCTGCAGGCAAAAAGTCTAATGTGATACGCAAGGTCATAGCACGGTTCGTGATACAGCCGATGATCCACTCATTCTTCACCCAACGTAGGATGGCCGCATGGTGTCCCGGATATCCGGACAGGACTCTGACCCCTTCATACACCGGCTTCAGGCGACGCAAAAAATCTGTCCCTCGCCATGCCTCCAGATAATAGATACTGGCCGAGATATTCGTCGCCCCGGATTCGAAAACCGCTGAAAGAGCCATCTGGTGAGCCAAGGTGGTGTTACGGTTGGGATTAGAAAAACCAGTAGGGGTGTAATCCATAGAACCCACTACGTTTCTGGTAAAGGGAATGGTGCAATTGTGCTGCGCATCCGGCAGGCCACGCCAGTTGTACCACCGGTAGTGCTCCATCCCCAATATGCCTTCCGCCGTCATCAGGTGGGGCCAGGTGCGCCCCTCACCCATACATTTAGTCGCCCCATGAAAATTGATCATCAGTTTATACTCGGCCATCAAATTGGCAATCATCTCATACTGCCACATGGTATGCTGCGAGTCGTTATGAAAGAGATCGACCTTCAGTCCGTCCACACCGCAGGAAGCCCACAGCGGTATCTTTGCTTGCGCTTTTTCCGGCGTGTCAATATATTGCATGGCGCTCCATAGCCATATCATGACATTTTTGGAATGGGCGTAAACGCATAATTCCTTTAACCAACTGATATCCCATTCGGCATCCACAGTCACACCTTCAAACCCGATGGCTGCGGCAAAATCGACATAGCGCTTCTGTTCCGAAAACATCTGGACTGAATTAAAATTCTCCCACCAAGACCACAGACAGCGCCCCGGTCTGATCCACTCTGTGTCCGATATGGCTGAAGGTGGGTTCAGATTGTAGTTCAATGTTGTATTCACCAGCTCATTCAGTCCTGCTGTCACAATAGCCACCCGCCATGGTGTATGGAACGGCAGAACGCTTGGAATAGGAGCGCCCTTTTCTTCGGGAGCAAAATATATCCGCATGTCACGTCCGCCCATGCCCCGCAGATGGCAAGAGCAGTAGCTACCATTGGTGTTATAAACGTTTGCTTCGGTTAGCATCACCCATAGATCATCTTTTCTTTCGTGGAACAGACAGGGCATCCCGTAATCACGCCCTTCGGTATCCGTCCAGTCAGAGTGATCATAAGTGCCCTCGTAAGTTTCTACCCAGCCCTGCAGCCAAATGTCGTCAAATCCATCCGAAAGTCGAAAGCTGGTCACCTCGTGGGCCACCTCGAATCCGCTGCCATCAGCCGGAATCTCATCGGGAATCTCATACCGGAATGCTGCGCCGTCATCATAAGAGCGCAGTCGCAACACCAAGATGTAACCGCCACAAATAAAGTGCAATGCCATCTCGTTTGCCCGATTTTCATACACGGCCTTTTTGCCGGCGGGGAGGGTATATTCCTCGTTTATGATTTTCCTTTCTTCCTTTATGAATATAAAATCCCTGGTAAAATCACCCAAGCTGCATACCAGACCCAGCCTGCTTCCATCCAGAACCTGCCTGCCGTTACGATATACCGAGTACATCAGCTCACCTTCACCTGTAACCCAAACCTTTAATAGCACGATCCCCTTCGGCGAAGTAATTTCCCACATGTCCATTCCTCCTAGTATAATAATTGTATGACGAACAAAGGATCCCGTTCCTTTTTTCACCACTAATATACACCTTGCATGGTACTTATTCAAGATATTGAAATAAAACGACACGGTATTTCTGATTTTATCACGAAAATTCCATATACTTTATTTATTGCTCTTTATACAATAATGATGTGGCCGAGGTACTCTGCCATAAATTCAAGTATTATAATGGAGGGATTAAAATGAAGAAGATGAAAAAATGGCTTTGTGTTGTTCTGGTGTTATCCATGGTGCTGCTCTGCGCCTGCGACAGCAATCAGAATCCGGCCCCGCAGACTGATGTGGATACCGAAAGTTCCGGCAGTACTGAGAACTTAACGCCGGAAGCAGGTGAAGTTCCGGAAGCGGATGAAGAACACGAGCCGGTAACCCTGCGCGTGTATATGCGTTATTCTGATGATGACACCATCCTGCCCTACGACTACATGGTGGAAAAGCTGGCTGAGGAGATGCCTTGGGTGACCTTGGAACTGGATCCCCAGGCATCGGACGACAATGTGAAAATCAAATCCTATGCCGCCACCGGCGATATGCCCGACATCTTTACCGCTACTGGTGTGGAGCTGATTGATACTCTGATTCAGTCCGGCAGCGTCGCTAACCTGACCGAATATGCCGAAAGCAGCGGCTTTGCCGATAAGGTACTGCCCAGCAGTAAAGCGAAGCTGTACCATACGGATGGCCAGATCTATACCTTGCCCTATTCCGGCACGGAAACGGCCTTGCTGTATGTGAACCAACAGTTATTCGAGGATAATGGTATTAAGATCCCTGAAACCATCGATGAAATGATAGACGCTGCCATCGCGTTCAACCAATTGGATATCATCCCCATGGCTCTTTTTGCCAAGGAAAAATGGAGTGGGATGGCCTTTGTTGAGATGATGATTACCAGATACGTACCCTCAGGTTTCCTCGGACTAGACAACGGTACCACATCCATCGATGATCCGGGCTACCTGCAAGGTGCCCAAGCGGTGCTGGATTTGGTGGATGCAGGCTTCTTCCAGGATGGGGCCACCAACGCAGGCTATGAGGAAGCTGCGGCAATGTGGTATGATGAGCAGTGCGCCATGTTCATGAACGGCTACTGGGAGATCCCCACCGCTACTGAGAATCTGGGCGACAAGGTTACATGGATACCCATCCCTGCCGCAACAGCCGAAGACTATGAGGAATCTCAGTATCACTTTGTAGGTGGTTACGGAGCGGCCGGCGGTCTTGGAGTCTCGCCTTATTCCGAAAATTACGACACCGCTGTTGAGGTGGCCGCTTTCATAGCCGAAGCATTTGCCGAATATAATTATAACCAGCGCGGTACCGTCCTGATAGCCCTTGATGTTGAGAAGGAACTGCAGGTAGAACTGTCACCTATGATGAACAAACTGGCGGATTATGTCCCTGAAATCAACGAAACAACTATGCTGTTTGGTCTCACTAATACCGAACTCTCAGTCACTGTACAGGATGAATGCCAACGTTTGATTGCCGGCAACGTCACTGCGGAGGAATTCGTTGAAAACATCAGACAGGCCATCGGTCAATAAAGGACGATTGCAAGGCGGAGGTGCCGGGTTACTTTACTGACAATATCAAAACACTGACAGAAAACATCCTTATAGCCTGACATATATATGACAATGTGTTGCACGTAGATTGCGCATCACATTGTCATATGTCATTATTCCCCAATGTACGTTTTCTATGTAAGCTCCGTTTCCATCTTGACTTCCATCTTGACTTCTATCTTGACTTCTATCGCAAGCCATGCTATTATCATGGCACATATAGACCATTTATCAAGTACGCACTTTTTCGTTATATAGTACCCAAAAAGATACTAAGAAACTGTGAAGGTACTGAACAGTTACCCTATTCAGCAGGTCACTAAGGAGGAACTCCTGATGAATCGTTGTGTATCAGAATACCGCTGCCCCGTTGGAACCGCACTTGACCTAATTGGCGGCAAATATAAGTCCCTGATCATCTGGCATTTGATAGCTTCCACTATGCGCTTTGGGGAACTTCATAAGCTCATCCCGCAGGCCACGCCCAAAATGCTGACCCAGCAGCTGCGGGAATTGGAAGAAGATAATCTGATCATCCGCACCGTATATCCCGTAGTGCCGCCGAAGGTGGAATATTCCCTGACGGACTTAGGCCGCAGCATGCAACCGATCCTGTCCGCTATGTACGATTGGGGGACAGGTTACTTAGAAATAAACGGCCTTGAAGCGAACTGCTCCATGACCATGCCCTCATGAGCGAGAGGATTATGTTGAATATTACCGGCTTGGATATGCCGAGGATGAAGGAGCAGGATTACGATGAGTTATAACGGAAAAAAAGCGATGATTGCCATGAGCGGAGGTGTTGACAGCTCAGTCGCCGCTTTGTTATCGGTAGAATGCGGACTGGATTGCGTCGGCAGTATGATGAGGCTCTTTTCCAACGAGGACATCGGCGAAGAACGGGAAAATACCTGCTGTTCTTTAGCGGACGCCGAGGACGCCCGCGCCGTGGCGTATAAGCTGGGGATGCCATTCTATGTTTTCAATTTCAAAGATGAATTTGACAAGCGGGTCATGCATCACTTTGTCGAAGCCTATCAAAAAGGCGAAACGCCCAATCCCTGTATTGACTGCAACCGCTATTTAAAATTTGACAAGCTGCTCCGCCGCGCTGAGGAACTTGACATCGATTATGTCGTTACTGGTCACTACGCAAGGACTTCGCTTGACGGCGGAAGCGGGCGGTACCTTTTGAAGAAAGGCATCGATACATCCAAAGATCAAAGCTATGTCCTATACGCCATGTCGCAGGAACAGCTTGCCCGCACCCTTTTCCCGGTCGGCGAAATACATAAATCACGGGTGCGCGAGCTTGCCGCCGAACATGGATTTATCAATGCCAAAAAACACGACAGCCAGGATATCTGCTTTGTGCCGAACGGGGATTACGCCGAGTTCATACGGCTGCATACCGGACGCGAATGTCCCAAAGGACGATTTGTCGATATCCAGGGCCATGACCTCGGTGAACATAAAGGGATCATTCATTACACGGTTGGCCAGCGGCGAGGACTTGGCTTATCGGCGGCAGAACCCTTATATGTGTGTGATATCTGCGCTGAACATAACACTGTCGTGGTCGGCCCGGAACATGCCCTGTACCAAAAGTCCTTGACTGCGCATGATATCAACTGGATTGCCGTCGGCAGCCTTGACGCGCCGATCAGAGTCACCGCAAAGATTCGCTATAAGCACAAGGAACAGCCCGCCATGGTATGGCAGCTTGATGAAGATACGATACGGGTAGAATTTGACGAGCCACAACGGGCGATTACCAAGGGACAGGCGGTTGTGCTGTATGACGGCGATATTGTTATCGGCGGCGGGACAATTCTTTGATCCCGTACTTCAGATCAGCATTCTTCTGTCGCCAATAATACTTTACCGCACCTCTGATAACAGGCCGATTATCTGGGTTACTGTTCAGATCCGTTCAGATCCTTGCCGAAGTGCATCAAGCTGTTACTTCACTGTTATTTCACTGTTACTTATCTGGGTCTGTTCAAGGCGAAAAAGGAGGGCAGGGTTGATTATTTACATATCTATGATAGAATAAAGTATCGCCAACAAGCCGGAGGTACGTATGAAAAAAGTCAGTTTCCTAATCTTTGCCATTCTCTTCCTCATTATCTGGGTATTTCCGAGTTCCCTTTTCGAAGAAGGCCGGAATATTTTTGATTATGCCAGGATAACCGATATTGACTATCAAGCGGTAGTCGTCGATGAACCTGGCAGCCACGGCAAGGTCGTTATCACGGAACGGCTGACCTTTGATATCCATGCTGCATCCCGCAGCAATCTATTCTGGGAGCTGTGGCGGGATCTGCCGGAAAGCTATGTTGACGGCGTTAAAGTTGAGTATCAAGTGAACTCGGTGAAACAGATATTGGATGACAAGACAGAGGTCATCTATGATCAAAGTCCGCAGTTATATTGGGAGGACGGAGATTATGTCAGCCAGAACAGCTTCCTTGGCCCGGGAAAGTGGTTTCATAGCAAAGGCCCCTATAATGAAGATGCAAGACAGTACGAATGCGTTTTATTCTATGTTGACGGATTATATCGGGAAACGGTCGTCTTTGAGATTGAATATGAAATGGTCAACGCTTCCTTGCGTTATAACGACTGCTCGGAGCTCTATCTGGCTCTTTATGGCGGCAACACCATCAAACATCTGGAGTCGGTGAAAGGCCAGATCCTGATTCCGGAAGAACTTATGCCGGAGACCGGGAATTACTATGCCTATACCTATGGCACAAACGCGAATGAATTTCCCTTCACCGAATCAAAAACCGTCAATCCAGGCTACCATAGCTTTCTGTTTGAACTGAATCAATCGCAGCTGTCGTTCAGACCGTATAACCGCTACATTGAATTTGACCTGGTGGCATATGGGGAAGATAAACATCGCTTTACCCAATATGCATCGGTTAATGACTATTCCCATGAAGATGTGCTGAACGAACTCAGAGAAGCACAGACTGCCTTTATAACATTACCCGGTACGTTCTTCCTGATTAAAGCCGTGCTGTTTTTCGTTTTCATGGCAGGCACTGGTGTAACGATAGTGTTGACATTATTATATGACAATAGAATAAGGCGGAAACATAATTTCTTTAAGCCACGGAATACCGTCGACCATTTCTGGGGGATGCCCAGTGAACTGGATCCTGGTTTCGCGGCCGCTTTGGTATTTTGTAAGCACCGTAAATCCGACCGCCTTCACGACGGATATACCGCTGTCTTGCTAAGCCTGGTACGTAAAGGCTATATAGAACTGGCTAAAATATACCAATCCAAAGACTGGAATCCTGACAATGTGAAAATTGATGTCAAGTACCGGCCTGGACAAGTGCCGACCCCGATGCCGGAAGCAGAACCGGGCCAATATCAGCCGTATCAGGACATTAGCAATCTACCACCGCTGACTCCGACGGAAGAACTGTATTTTAATTTAATTATCAGGCATTCACACGGTTTGGATATCTCCATGGATATGTTTCAGCAACAGGTTGCCGAGGATCATGAACATACCAATGCATTTGTAAGGAGTGTCAAAAATACCATCAATCATATCGGCTTGCAGCAGGGATATTTTCAGCTGGCTCAGGTCGATAAACTGAAAGAAAAGACCCGTAAAATCGCTTTGAGACTTGGCGTGGTCGGTTTCCTGCTGTTGATAGCCGGAAACCTGATCTCCTATCAAACCCGTCTGGATTTGATATATGGTTCGATCTTTATCCTGGGTCTCAGCCTTATTGCTTCCGCATTTTACCTGCATAAGGCCGCCCCAAAGTATATTTTGCTTACGCAGCAGGGGGAGGATGAATATGCTAAATGGCGGGGATACTATAATTACCTGAAGTCCTCGCAGATGGATCAGCGGACGATGAATGATTCGGTTATGTGGGAACATAACTTGATTTATGCGACGGCCTTCGGCATTGCCGATAACGTCATCAGCGTTTTGCGGATCCGCCCTGAAGAAACATCGGCCAGTCCGGTTCTCCGCAACCCTTATTACCGCTCAAGGCATTTCCACTCCCACGGGCATTCCTTCAGAAGCGCTACCCACGGCGTATATTCCGGCGGTGGCGGTGGCGGCGGCTATGGCGGCGGGCGCGGCG
>QMCD01000436.1_pt1 | contig 28920 bp, 27 predicted proteins | sample 1821841 | NCBI WGS metagenome assembly QMCD01 (sample SAMN01991225, study PRJNA193472) | Termite gut metagenome, whole genome shotgun sequencing project. | isolation source: worker | host: Macrotermes natalensis | reverse complement strand
TCTCCGGCAAGGTAACCGGTTTGTTCTTCGATTTACTAGGCATAGTCTCTCCTTAAAGATATGATATGCCTTAAACACGAAATTACGGACAAGCCCGACAGTCGATCCGGACGAGTGGGAAGACGAATTGGACGCATGGATAGGCGACACGGATTTCATGAAGCAAGATGCCTATTACGTCATCGCTCGCTCAGCCTTCGGCGAGTTTATCCTGTGGGGCGAAAAAACCGGACAGTCGCTGAAGATCGTAACTTCATACGGTACGATTTACCCTGCATTTGACGAAGATGAATTTCGAAAACGGGGGGCAGACCGAAGCGTCCAGCTTTTTTTTGCTGCGACCTCAAAAGAAAGTTACGACCTCACAGACATGAAGGATGCTCCGCTTTTCGAGCGAGCGTTAGAGAAATTAGAGCCTCTTGACCATGACACCATGTATGGGTTCGTTCCGGCGCTTGCTTTGGGTGGGGTGCCAAATCTTAAAAATCTCCAAAAGCTGGATGCGCACGTTCATTTGGACATCCTGTCCCAAGTTACGGAACGGCAAATCATGCGCGACATCGCCAAAGATGCCCTCACCGAACCCGAAGAACACACCTGTCACCTGAGTCACCCTGCGCGCCGTTGAAGCCTGGCTGATGGGCGAGCATGCACGCAAAGTGACCCGTCACGAAATCGGGCGAAACAAAGCCCGCCCGTCCGGGCAAGCCCATTGAGCGCCTCAGCAGGGGGAACCGCTCGATGGCTAAGATCGGCGCGCGCAAGCACAGAAAATTCAAGGCGGTCTCCACCGCACCGAGTATCAACAAGGCCCCCAGTCAACAACAGCACTCCGCCCTTGCCCTACCCCGTGATGCATGACCTGGACTGTCAAATATTGTGCAAAAGTACCCGAAGTTCGGTCTTGGATGCTCAAATCAGATAATTACGTGCTGGATCATTATTCATTGAATCGATCGGCAGGAGCAAGTTAGAATAGAAGTGGTGCCGAATTACCCTGTAGGTTCTTTGCGGCCTGATAGCATTACAGTACGCCAATGGATAGATGGCACTGCAAAAAAACCATAATATTCGGAAATAATCCCGGCGGGAAACTTTAACTAATGATCGAGGATGCTATGAATAAAAATAAAATATCTGAAGCTGAAAATTTCTACCCGGAAGTGGGGCAGATGATCTGCGACGCCATTCCCGGATATTTTCTTACCGCATGGGTGCATGTCGAGATGATTGATGATGTTTCTTCTTATGGGGTTTTTTATTTAAAAGAAAATAATCGTTTTCAGTTTTTGTACTCTGGTTTGGATGATATTGAAAATAAGTTTAGAGAATTGCGCAATCGATTCAAGGATGCAGATCATGAAGCATGGAGTGGTGCAACTTTCATATTAAATAGGGACGGAAAATTTTCTGTCGATTTCACTTATGATGATGTATCGGATTTTGGGCAAGCATCAGAACGGCGCGATGTATGGATCAAAAAGTACCTTGGTGAAAATCCATCTATCGACTGGGAGTAAGTGTCCCATCCACCCTACCTGTCGCATCTCGTACGATCATAAGGTTGTTTATGGAACAGTTCTGGTTGAGTCTGATGCCACTACTTCATTGCCTGCATGGGTATTTTGCTCTTCAGCGCTGACTGCGGTAATTGGTTGTTGTACAAGGCCACATAGCGCATCAGTGTCTGCTCCAAATCCTCTGAACTGTTGAAGCGCTGGGTCTTGAGCACATCAGCAAGGAGTGGTGCATTTTTGCACCATAATCTCCTTACTACCTGGTGCGCTTTTGCACAATATTTGACACTAGCAATCCCCTTGCCGAGCAGAACAGCCCTTGGAGCCTAGATGTCGGAAAGAAGATCGTATTCGGTACGTTGCCCCACACCTCCGCCGATGCGGTCGCCAAGTTGCTTTACTTGATCATTCCCTCCTCTTTGCCTGTACTTTATAAGGATGCGGCATATTTCTTCTTACATTTTTTCTTATGCATCATCTTCATTCGCCGTTTCGGAAAAGCGTTCACAAAATTCATGTGGATCGGCAATGCTCGGAACCGCCACCTGATAATCGCCCGTGCTTACCACGACGATATCGCCGTAGTTGAAGATACGCCCCAAAATACTTTGCTCAACGAGTACGCCGCCTGCTTTGCTCAGGGGAACCTCCAATGTACTGTGTTTGAGAAAACCGAATTTGGCGACAATACGCCTGTTGGTAAGAGCAAGTTCGGTTGATAGAAATTTAATGGAATCATTAAAAATCGCCAAAATAAAAAGCATTATCAGAAATTGAAAAATAAAATAAATATACTGTGACGCATTTCCGATAAATTGCAAAAAATTATCGGCAAGATCGGGATCGCCAGGAACAACCAAGCCGTCAAGATAACGCCTGGTGATGTAATAAAAAAAATTGATTAGTGCAATCCATAAGCAATTTTTCAAAACAACGAAAATAGCCGCCCAGATGCTCGCTTTTCCTTGGTAGTAAATAGTTTCCCCGAAAAACAAATTTTGCTTAAATGGTTTTTTCACACTTTTATTCCTGTTTTTATTTTTCCGAAACAAATATCCACATTATGAAACAATCGAGAAACGGTATGTCGCCGCTTACTCATACCAGATATAATGCCACATTATCTTACCCTATCGTTAAATGCCATGAAAAAACTAACCTTGATTATCATGCTCACTGTTTTCCCGCTGCTTGGATGCGACGATAACAGTAATGTGCAGCAAGGCATCGATAAAACCAAAGCGTCTGCGGCTCAGGTTGCTGCCGATATCAAAGATACCGCCGACGCTGTGGTAATTTCCGCCAAAGAAACTGTACAGGAAGCCTCCGAAACTATCGAGGGGAAAACCGGTGATGTTATGGCCACTGCCAATGCCGAAATCCAAGACATGAAAGGAAAAGTTGACGCCATTAAAGAAATATTGATTAACGATCACAACACGGTGCTTATGTCTAACCACTGGCATCTGGCCAGTGCGCAAAACGCGCAAGGCCAACGCATTGATGCGCTTTTTGTACAGCCGGACAAACCAGTTCAGTTTGACTTTGACCGTGAGCGTATCAGCATCGGTAATGCCTGCAACGCGATAGGCGGCAGTTACACCGTGCAAGGACAGCAAATTACTTTTGGCATGCTCTCAGCAACCAAACGCGCATGTGCCGATAATCAAATCAATCGCCTGGACCAGGAAATCAGCAGCCGCCTGAATGCACCGGCTACTTTTGCACTAACGCCAAATGAGCTCAAGCTCACTACGACTTCCGGCGATGTACTCACCTTTTCCGCCAGCCCAACGGCAGAAACACGTTTTGGCAATACCGGCGAAACCGTATTCCTCGAAATCGCGCCGCAAAGGCAAGTATGCAGCCATCCGCTAGCTCCTAACCAACAATGCTTGATGGTGCGTGAAGTGCGCTATGCCGAGAACGGCATGAAGTCGTATCCATCGGAAAGCTGGGAACCGCTTTATCAGGAAATTGAAGGCTATACCCACGAACCGGATTTACGCAATATCGTCCGCGCAAAACGTTTCATTATCGCCAACTCACCCGATAACACGCCCAATACAGCTTATGTGCTGGATATGGTAATTGAATCTGAACGAGTACCGGCGCAATAATTGGCATACTACTGTTTTAAAAAAGCCCTGCTTTGCAGGGCTTTTTCATGGAAAATTAATTTTTAAGAAGGCTGTTCCTGCATTAATCAATCCTTTGGCCTTCTCGGCAGAACAACTCTCACCAGCGCCCCCCCATGCGGCGCATTCAATAAATCGAGAGTGCCACCATGCAAACGCACGATCCGATCAACAATCGCCAAACCCAGTCCTGCGCCTAATTGTCCTTCGACAGTTGAACGCGCTTCGAGAGCGCGCTGGAAAGGTTCTTTCAAACGTTCGCGCTCTTCTTGGGGGAAACCCTCGCCGTGGTCAGCCACTTCGATCCAGATATTTTTATTGTTATGTCCGGTCGAAATTTCAATAGGCGGTTTTCCATGGCTTAGCGCATTGTTGATCAAATTCAATACCAGTCGCTCTATCGAAATAGGACGTAATACAATTTCCGGCAGCTTGCCGTTCGGTACAAAGCGCACATCGTATCCAGAATGTTGGTAACGCTCAACGCAATTGGCGATGATATCGTTAACATCAAGCAATTTCACTTTGACTTGATTATCATTCCGTGCGAAATCAAGGAACTGGTCAATAATACGATCCATAGACTCAATATCGTCTATCATCAAGCCACGCTCGACTTCGTCGATATCGCTGATTTCGATACTCAAGCGCAAACGCGCCAGCGGCGTGCGAAGATCATGCGAAACCCCTGCAAGCAATAACGTGCGATCTTTATCGACCTGTTGTAAACGCTTGGTCATCTCATTAAAACCGCGGTTCAACGCAATCACCTCCGATGGGCCGATATCGGGAAGCGCGGGCGGCTCTTTGCCGCGCCCAACCATATCAACGGCCTGCGCCAGTTTGGAAAGCGGCTGCGTTAAATAACGGGCAAAAGCAAATGCCGACAGCACCAGCATACCAATGACAATCAGTGAAAGGAAAAAGGCTCGCGATGACGCGTCCCGCGCCTGCGGCTGCTCGGGTAAAGTAAAGCCCGCCCAGTAATAATTGCTTTGCGCGGAAAAACGCACCCAAAGCAATTGCCGCCCTGGCTGAATTCGGATTTCGGTACCCGGGCCCAGCATTTTTTTCATGTATTTCTCTAAGTCAAGAAACGCGCCGCGCGGCTCCAACCCGGGATGGTGTTCTTCGTTGAACGGCGAAAATGGTGAATCGGTATAAAAAGGTGAATTTGGCGACGGAATGATTTGCTCAAAATACGGAATATTGGGCGGCATATCCTGATAAAAACGCGGATAAGGCGCAGGAAAAATATCATCCCGCGACAATGGACGCCGCCGCTCCTCAAAAATCTGAGCATTAAACTGGCGGCTGAACCGTGCCAATACCGCAGGGCGTTCGGCGCGCAAGCTCGAACGCAACACCGTGCGCAACGCCTGCAATTGAATAATCTTGGTTTCGCCAAACTGGTTAATCAAAAGTTGCTGGCGATCATACTGGAACAACAATATTAGTGTAACCAACACCAACACAATCAGGAAAACCAGCAAACATAAAAGCCGGCCAAAAAGCGAGCCTGGCCAAAATTTATTCACGATATCGGCTTGTCGCTATCTGCTTCGCTGTTCTCGTTTTCCGTGCCTTCGGCATCATCCAACATGTCTTCCGGCACATATATGTAACCAAAACCACGTACCGTTTGGATATAACGCGGATTTATCGGGTCCGGCTCAACCATCCGACGCAAGCGTGAAATCTGCATGTCGATCGCGCGATCAAACGTATCGTGATCTTTACCGCGCGCCAAAAGCGACAAGCGCTCTCGGGTAAACGGCTGGCGCGGATGCTGCGCCAATACGCGCAACAACGAAAACTCCGCCGTACTGAGATGCGTAACCTCTCCTTCTTTATTGGCCAACGTACGCGCCGCCAGATCAAGCGTAAACGGGCCAAACGGCAACGTTCCGGATTCGGTGGGCGCGCCCGCCAATTCGTGCTTCGGCGCGCGACGCAATACCGCATTGATACGCGCCAGCAATTCCCGCGGGTTAAACGGCTTACCGAGATAATCATCCGCCCCCATTTCCAGACCGACAATACGATCCACTTCTTCGCGCCGCGCCGTCAGCATGATGATGGGAACCGATTCATATGTTGTCCGTAAACGCCGGCAAATAGATAAGCCGTCCTCACCGGGCAACATCAGATCCAGAACCACAAGATGCGGCGGAAAACGCTGCATCGTTTTTTCCAATTGGGAACTGTCCGGAAGAGTAATCGTTTCCAATCCATTTTCTGAGAGGTAGCGCTGCAGAAGGTCGCGTAATCGGGGATCGTCATCAATCACCAAAATACGATAACTCCGCTCGTTTGTCTTTGTCATTTCAGACCTCAACTTGGTTCACGAAGATAAAGGTAGTGTAACTCAGGAAAACACATCCTACCAGCATGATAATATGTTACATCATGCTGAGGTGATGATACAAATATTTATGGATAATTCCCATAAAAGGTCTTCATAAGTGATGCGATGTTTTTGGATACAGCGTTTAAAGTGATGTGATGTAGTGGTAGATGATAAAGATAGACTCCTTGGCGAGAATTACCCAAAAAGAACAAAAATATAATCAAAATAATAAACTTAACCTCCCTTTAAACACCCGCTCCTCCCTGGCGGGTTTTTTTTGTCTAAGGACGGTACTGATAAAACGCCGCCAACAGTGCCGCAATCTCCGGATAATCTGATTCAAGCACTTCCGGCGCGACAAAAAAAGTTTCCGAAATCACCGCAAAAAACTCCGGCGGCGATTCGGCAGCATAACAATCAATATCGGTTTCCTCTCCTGCGGCAACCCGTGCGGAAAAATTTTCATAAGCGCTCGTCAGAGCCTGATGCCATCGTTTCGGTGTAATGGATGGCGGGAGTACCGGAAACCCGTTGGCCTCACCGTTACGCATATCGAGCTTATGTACAAACTCATGAATTACGACGTTCGCCGGCAAAACATCCTCTCCCGCCCCGCCGCGCGTGGGATCAAGCGCATCCGGCCACGACAACACTATCGGCCCGCCCGCCATGGCCTCGCCCATCATCGCCTCATCGTCCTGATGAACAACACCGAACTCATCTTCCCACTCCACGCCGGAAATAAACTCGTCGGGATAAAGCACTACCGTTTTAAAATCATCGTATTGACGCAACCCCAGCGCCAGTATCGGTACGCATGCCTGTGCGGCGATCACCACGCGGTGAAAGGGGTGCACTTGAAAGCCATGCGCTCCGACAATATTTTTTTCACACAAAAAAAGCACGGCCATATCGCGCAGCTTTTGCAGCCGCTGCGGCGGCCAATGGCGTAAAAAGGGCAGCGCGTGTATTGCATTCGCCCATAAATCGTCAGGAATCGCATAACGCTTTAATCGATGTTGAACACACCATTGGCGAAAAGCCCCGATCAAAGTCATAGCGCTGAATTGTTATCGTCATCTTCGGAAAGATCGGTAATGCCAAGGATCGCGCTGCTGTTTTGTTGCTCGGGCAACGATTCCACCTCACGCAGCCTACGCGTAATCGCACGAGTGCGAACATCGGCATCTTTAATCGTTTTCGCAGCTTGATCGAGTTTTTCACGCGTTTTTTCAAGAATTTTTCCGAATTTCTGAAACTCGTCCTTAACCGCGCCGAGCACCAGCCATACTTCACTTGAGCGCTTCTCGATCGCCAACGTGCGAAAACCCATTTGCAGGCTATTCAACAACGCCGTTAGATTGCTTGGCCCTGCCAGCATCACACGGTAATCGCGCTGCACTTTTTCACTCAATCCCGGACGCGCCATCAATTCGGCGTATAGGCTTTCTACCGGCACGAATAAAATAGCAAACTCTGTCGTAAACGGTATCTGTACATATTTTTCCTGAATTGCTTTTGCCTGCTGTGTGACAAATTTGCCCAACGATTGCCGCGCGTCTTCCGCGCTTTTCATATCCGCCGCTTCCAGCGCCGCTTGCAAGCGTTGCCAATCGTCAAGCGGAAACTTGGCATCGATCGGCAACCAGCACACTTGATCGCTATCGCGCCCCGGCAGACGAACGGCAAACTCGACACGCTGCCCGCTGCCCGGACGGGTTTCAACATTTGCCTCGTACTGATGCGGCGTCAGTATCTCCGACAACAGCGCCGCCAACTGGATCTCACCCCAGTTCCCGCGCGTCTTGACGTTGCTCAACACACGCTTAAGATCGCCGACACCAACCGCCAGCGTCTGCATTTCGCCCAACCCTTTATGCACCTGCTCCAGACGATCAGCAACCTGCTTAAACGACTCACCCAGCCGCGTTTCCAAAGTTGCCTGAAGTTTCTCATCAACCGTTGCCCGCATTTGTTCAAGCTTATGCGCATTGTCCGAACGCAATACATCCAGGCGCTCCTCCAATCCTTTACGCATGTGCTCGAGCTTTTGTTCGGTATTTTGCGTAAGCTGCGCCGCCTGCTTTTCAAAACGCTCCCACTGATGCAATTGTTGCGTCGCCTGTGCCTGTTGCTGCAATTGCGCCGCCTGCATTTGCTGGTGCAATTGCGCCGAAAGCTCGCTGCGTTGCGTTGCCAAGTCCTGGCGCAAATCGCGCTCGCTTTGCCCGCTTTGCGCAAGCAAAGCCGCAAGCTGGGCACGCACTTCGCTATTCCCCCGCGACAGACGTGTAACATACATCACGAGAACAGCGGCAACCAGCAATATCGCCGCCAGCAAAGCAACGATAAACCATAAAACCATATCAGGGGCCATATTGGATATTGCCATCGCGGCTAAGCGCTCAACAACGATTTCACCTTAGCCGATACCTGCGAAAAATCGGCGCGGCCGGCAAGCTTTGCTTTCAAAATACCCATCACTTTACCCATACCAGCAGCACCAACAACATCAGTTTCCTTAATCGCATCCGCAATCAACGCGTCAATTTCCGCTTCGGATAACGGCTTCGGCATGTACGCCGCCAATACTTCAATCTCCGCTCTTTCACGATCCGCCAAATCCTGTCGGCTCGCTTTTTCATACTGGGCGACCGAATCCTTGCGTTGTTTGATCATTTTTTCAATTACCGCAACCACATCGCTATCGCCAAGTATCTGGCGCGAATCAATTTCTTTTTTTTTAATTTCGGAAATAAGCATGCGTATGGTTCCTAAGCGCATAATTTCCTTGTTGCGCATCGCGTCTTTCATATGCTCTGTAATCGTCTCTTTTAGCGACATCATTTGCTCTCCATCAAAAATCGGACATGTCGGTAAGCATAGCACGGCCAAGATCGCCCAACGCGGCCTGCGTCAAAGTCGCCGCTGCCACAATCGCCGTTTCTGCCCGCAAAATACGCGGGCCCAGATGCGCAATTTGCCAGCGATGCTGCCGCGCCAGCGCAATTTCACTCCGACTGAATCCGCCCTCCGGCCCGATCAACAATATCACCGACTGCGGCGCACGCGACAACGTCTGATGCAATAACGACGTTAATCCTTTTTCCCCACCGGCATCAAACAAAAAACGCAAAACATCCCGGTTCTCCTCCGCCAACAATGCCTCTTCCAACATAGCTGGCATTTTCAATTCCGGCAACACGTTGCGCCCGCACTGTTCGCACGCCGAAGCCAAGACATTGCGCCAGTGCGCGTAACGTTTTTCACCGTGCTTGCGATGATCCGCGTTGGCACTATGCGCGCTGTACATTGGCCAGAACGCGTGTACGCCAAGCTCGGTACCTTTTTGCAATGCCCAATCCATTCGTTCCGCTGACATCACCGGCAACGCCAACGTCAAAGAAAAAGTGTTGGATGCGCTATTTGCAACGTATTCATTGACTACCACCGTCGCCCCATGTTTATCGATCCGCGCAACCACCGCCCGCCAACAAGCGCCACTACCGTCAAACAATGTGAGGGTATCGCGCAATCGCAAACGGCGTACACGCACCGCATGATGAAATACGGATTCCGGCAAACGCCATTCGACACCGATGGATAAATGAGCAAGCGGCTCTTTGGAGAAAAAACGAGGCATACGATCAATCTCAATATTTTATTGCTTCTTTCATCACTTGAAAATTTGAATAAATTTTCAATTCCTTCGGAGCAAATTTTAAAACAGAGTAATCTTCATCGCCTTTCGGATAATAAATTTCCCAGCCTCTTTGCTATAATTTTTTTCTGAATTCATTGTCGGTTATGTGCTCTACAATCCCTTGCAGTAAGACCCCATGAAAGGATTTAAATGCGCAGAAATAAAGGCACGCCTTTTTATTTCCTGAAATTTCCTTCATTTTCTTGAAACCCTTGTTGATGGTCATAAAAGATGCGGAGGTAGTCGGCCCCGCTTTATTTTTGCTTTCTTACATGACGCCTAACATCCTGCAATCTGACCACTCGGCAGTAATTAAAAGCGTTTCTCTTCCAATCAAATATAAATACTTATTAAACTAAGCTTTTGGCAACCATTTCATCCATCGGTCATTGCCGCTTATTTGTAATCATTATAAAGCCGAACATAATTTCCTGGTTATCTCACTATTAAAGGTTGCTCAAATTAACGAGCGTTCCTGAGCCGATTTTGGTAACCATTATCCTCAACAGAAGTATTTAATGAATTATTGAACAACCGGATAAAGTAAACTGCGCTCTGTTATCTTCGCTATTTATCGGTTTACCTATTTTCGGATAAACCCAAAAACACGCTGATTATAAAGTCAAGGATTGTTCATGCCCCGCTCCGATCTTCAACAAGGTTATGGTCTCGGCTTGCTAGCCTATGTCATCTGGGGATTTTTCCCCTTGTATTTCAAGCTGCTGGAGAACATTCCGTCATTGGAGATGACGGTTCAGCGTATTGTCTGGTCGGCGATCTTCGGCTCATTGCTGTTACTGATCTGGAAACATCGCGGTTGGTGGCAGGAACTATGCGCGCATCCGGGACGTCTTGGGATTCTGGCGGTCAGCGGCCTTTTGGTCACTGCGAACTGGACGATCTACGTTTGGGCAATCAATAACGAGCATATGCTGGAAGCCAGCCTGGGTTATTACATCAATCCTTTAGTCAATGTATTGCTTGGCCTCGTGCTGCTCAAAGAGCGATTGCGGCGATTGCAATGGCTGGCGGTGGCGCTGGCCATCATTGGCGTTGCCCAGCAGATCTGGCTACTGGGACAATTTCCTTGGGTCGCGCTTTCACTGGCGCTGACTTTTGGTATTTACGGGCTGATTCGAAAGCAGGCGCCCGTTGCCGCCTTGCCCGGCCTCGTCGTGGAGACATGGTTTATAGTGCCCATCGCGTTAATCTGGTTATTGTGCTTTGCCAAGGGACCAACCACGCAATGGGCTTTTTGGGCGAATCTAAATGCGCAAACGCTATTGCTTGTGATGGCCGGTCCCGTCACTTTGGTTCCGCTGATCTTCTTTAATGCGGCGGCACGTCGCCTGCCTTATGCCACATTGGGCTTCTTGCAATATCTGGCGCCAACGCTTGTTTTGCTGCAAGCGGTATTTCTTTTTGGTGAATCGCTTGATCGGGAGCGCTTGTACGCTTTCGCTTTCATCTGGGTTGCGCTGATTATTTACAGCGTTGATAGCTGGCTCGCTTTACGAAGATGGGTTGCCGAAAAAAATCGATGACATACGATGAGCAAGCTGCTTACCACTATAATGCGCGCTGGAGAATCTTTTGAAAATTCATCAAAAACTCTTTTTGTCTACCATGCCGATGGTCGTAAGTTTGTACGCAAACTTGCCTGCCATCGCCGCGCTGCCCGGAACATGGCAAAGCGCGTTGGATAAAGCGGGCATTCCCGAAAACGCCCTTAGCGTCGTGATTCAGGAAGTGCGTGCTGAAAAACCGCTTTTCCAACATCGCGAAAATGAGCTGATGAATCCTGCATCAGTGATGAAATTAGTCACAACGGCAGCGGCTTTTGATTTGCTGGGTACAACTTATCGCTGGAAGACAGAGGTCTATCTGGACGGCACTTTTTCTAAAACCGAGCCAGGCGCATTTAATGGTAACGTGATTCTTAAAGGCTACGGCGATCCGAAAATTACCATCGAGCAATGGCAAGCATTCATGCATGGGCTCAATGCCGCAGGCCTTCAAAAAATCAACGGTGATTTGCATTTTGACCGCAGTTTTTTTTCATTACCACCGCACGATCCGGCAGCATTTGATCGCGAGCCGCTGAAGCCCTATAACGTCGGTCCGGATGCGATGCTGGTCAGTTTTAAGGCGATACGTTTTGAAGTTTCCGTCCCCGCAAACAAAAACGCAAAGAAAGCAGAAGTCCTCATCGAACCGCCGTTACCCACAATCACGATAGAAACCAAACCAACGCTTAACTCAAAAAAATGCGGCGACTGGTGGAGCAACGCCCGCCTCATTCTCCGCAATAATCAAACTGATGCGCTCGTCACTTTCCGCGGAAATTTTTCGAAATATTGCGGAATGCGCGAATATTATGCTTCGCTGCTCGATATACCAACTTTTCTGCACGGCATGTTTATACATTACTTTCGGGAAGCCGGCGGCTTTTTTACCGGGAGGATTAGAGAAGTCATCGTCCCGGAACAGGCAACGCCATGGCTTACCTTTTATTCTTTACCCTTTACCGAGATTGTTTCCGATATCAATAAAAAATCCAATAACGTGATGGCGCAACAACTTTTCCTCACTTTGCCTGCAAAGCAAAACAAGCCGCCTCATACGCGTAACTCGGCGAGAACAGCCGTTGCCGAGTGGTTACAGGAAAAAAAGATCAGCATGCCCGGCCTTTTTATCGACAACGGCTCAGGGTTATCACGCGACTCGCGGCTCACCGCTTCCGGGCTCAACGCATTGCTCTTATACATTGAGAAAAATACATGGCGCGACGCTTTTCTCGATACATTGCCCATTGCCGGTATCGATGGCACTTTAAAAAATCGCTTCAAGAACTCGCCTTCATATCAGCGCGTGCATATGAAAAGCGGCTTGCTTGAAAATGCCCGTGCGCTGTCAGGTTTTGTTGAAGACAATCAGGGCAGGCACTATGCGGTGACCGTTATTATCAATCACGAAAATGCCCGACGCGGTAAGGACGCTATTGACACCATCGTCAATTGGATCGCTGACGGCAACGCGGCAGTTTACGCACAAACCCAATAAACGCGCTGCACCCGATTATTATCGTTACGGAGTTTCATCAAAAATAATGCCTTTTTGCTCGACAACACCGATCAGTTGTCTATAATAGATAAAAGAACTATCAACATAGTTCGCCCCTTATTTTTTAACATAACACTCACATTTAACCGGAGGCTTGCATGTCCCGTTCATTCCCTTCCGAAAAATTGGCCGATAATTTCACCGCCGTACTCGGCGAGGCCGAGCAACTGCTCAATGATGCCGCCCAGGAAACCGGCGAAAAAGCCCGCGCTATGCGTCATCAAGTTGAAGAGAAATTGGCCAAAGCAAAAATCTGTATGCAGGATTTGGAAAGCCAGTTGGCTGACCGTACCCGCGCCTGCGCCCGCGTCACCGATGATTATGTGCATGCGCACCCATGGCAGGCTGCCGGTATCGGCGCAGCTTTCGGGCTGATTCTGGGATTATTATTGGCGCCTCGCCGTTAATGTGATGCCTGAACGGCAAGAGCCGCTGGTCGCGACAAACGCTGCCGAATCAAAAGTACAAATTCCGCAATCGCCTGTACAAACTGGTGTTCGGGATGAATTGCTGCGCCTTACAACTGCGGCATCCGAGTTACTGGCCGCTCGCTTTGGGCTGGCTCAGCTGGAATTTCAGGAAGCGCAAAAAAACATTCAAAAGCGTCTGACTTGGACAATTCTGGCATTGTTTTTTATCAGCTTGGCGTTTCTTGCCGGTAATGTCTTGCTGTTGGCAACATATTGGCATACCCCGCTACGCGATCAAATCCTATGGTGGGCAATCGGCGGTTATGCAGTTATTGGCCTCTTTGCCTTATGGCGCCTGTTTGCGGCAAAACGGCAATCATCCAGCCTTTTTGCCGCCTCTATCGCCGAATTTGAAAAAGACCGTCAGTGGTTAAAAAACGCTCAAAAATCACAGGCGCCAAAAAGCGATACGCCGTCATCTGAAAACTTGAATGAAAGCAAGCAAAACGATGCCTGAGATACCGCTTGAAGACCGCAAAGCGTTGCTGCAAACCAAAACCGAAATAGAGCGCATGAAAATTGCTTTATCATTACGGGCGCTCCGCGATATGGTCATGCCCACGCAAAGTCTGGATCGGTCAGAGCGCAGCGAAGCCACCGGTATCGCCGCCCGCTTCTTATCGGCAACACTGGGCAAAGCCAAAGTTACCCGCCTGCGTCAAGGAGCAACCATTGCGTTAATGCTATGGCGTATCTGGCGTAAATGGCATCGGCGATAATTTTATTTTTCTCTTGTAAAAGACGCATCAAATGACCCTTGCAGAACGTATTTTTCTCTTGATGGCGGGCGTATCCGGCGCCTTGGGTGTAGTTTTCGCGGCCATGTCGGCGCACGGCAATTATGCCGATACCTTGAAAACCTGTTCGGAAATCTTACTGGTTCACGCGCCCGCACTGCTCGCCATCGCTGCGCTGCTTGGCGGCAAGACGCCAAAACACATCCTGTTTCTCGGCGGTTTTTTGATCTTTATTGGATTATGTTTATTCTGCGGTGATCTGGCCCGGCGTACATTCATGGAACTTCGGCTTTTCCCGATGGCGGCGCCCATCGGCGGCGCTTCGATGATCATTGGCTGGATTTTGATCGCGCTCGCCGCGTTCGCCCCCAGAATGCGCTGACTGTACCCCTGCCAAAACTGCTTAAATCAGCAGATTCTTGTCATTAATATCTCTGTTACTCGTCGTTTCTATGTCGGCAGGAGTGTTGCAATCTCGTTAGCACTCGGTGTTCGAGAGCGCTAAAATACGTGCCGCTGGCTTCTTGTATTGCCATATCCAAATACATGAAAAGCCGAAAATGAAAGGAGACTTGTCTATCATGTCTTACGATGCAATGGTTTTGCCCGTACCCGTTTCTTCGGGAGAAGGACTTGATCAGTATATTCAGGCGGTGAATCGTTTTCCGCTACTTACCGCCGAACAGGAAATCACCTTAGGCCGCCGTTGGCGCGATCATCAGGATCTTGAGGCTGCCCGCGAAATGGTCGTGTCACACCTGCGCCTGGTGGTGGCTGTTTCGCGCCAATATTCGGGCTACGGTTTACCGCAAGCCGATCTGATCCAAGAAGGCAATATCGGTTTGATGAAAGCCGTACGCCGTTTTGACCCGGAGCGCGGTGTTCGTCTCGTTTCATTTGCGCTGCATTGGATCCGTGCTGAAATTAACGAGTTTATTCTACGCAACTGGCGTATCGTTAAAACGGTGACAACCAAGGCTCAGCGCAAACTGTTTTTTAACCTGCGCAGCATGAAAAAAGGCTCTCAAGCGCTGACATGCGAACAAGCTCGGGAAATTGCCGATACTTTGAAAGTAAAACCGGAAGATGTTTTAGAAATGGAAACCCGAATGGCTGCCGGCAGCGAAATCTCACTGGATCCCTTGCGGGATAGCGATGACGATAATCACACCGCGCCAATCCATTATCTGGCCGATCATAAAGCCAGTCCGGCACAGATTGTTGAAAAGGAGCAAACCGAGCGATATCAAAAAGAAAATTTGGGTAAAGCGCTTGCCTTGCTTGATGAGCGGAGCGCCCACATCATTCGTACCCGTTGGTTGCGCGATGAAGAAGAGGCCGTTGTCACCCTTCAAGACCTTGCCGATAAATATGGTGTTTCCGCCGAACGTGTCCGCCAAATTGAAGCGCAAGCGCTAAAGAAAATGCGGACGTATATGAGTAAAAACGTATAATCTTTCTCAAAACCCCATCCCATAAAAAAAGCGGGCGCAATGCCCGCTTTTTTTATGGGATGGTAATCCGAAAAATCACACACCTGCTTTATCGCGCAATTCCTTGAAGTGCTGCTCAAGCCATGCTGCTTGAGCGCGTTGCTGCAATTGCGGCTTCAGTTCTTCGTAGGACGGTAATTGTGTGCTGCGTATATCCTCGATCTTGATCACATGCCATCCGTATTGCGACTGAACCGGTACCGCCGAGAATTTACCTTTCTCTATCGTGCTCAAAGCATCCGCGAAAGGTTTGACGAAGCTGCTTGGCGCATTCCAACCAAGTACGCCGCCTTTTTCTTTCGAACCCGGGTCTTTCGATTTTTCTTTTGCAATTTCCGCGAAACTTTTGCCTCCCTGAAGTTCCTTGATCACGGTTTTGGCTTCATCTTCGGTATCTACCAAAATGTGAGAAACATCGTACTCCTTATCGCCAAGCTGTTCCTTGATTGCTTCGTATTCTTTTTTAAGCAAATCTTCCGGTACCGGATTTTTCTCCAACCAGTCCGCAAGATAGGCGCGGATCAGTACCATTTGCGAAGACAAATCCATTTCCAGTTTTACGTTTTCTTTGTTCTCCGTTTTCGCCGCCTTTGCCGCTTTGATCAATACCTCGCGGGTATTAAGTTCCTCACGGATTGATTCGCGAATTTCCGGCGAATCCGGTGCGCCCTGCGCGGTACGCTGTTTCAAAAGATAATCAAACAACTCTTTTGAATAAAGTTCTTTGCCTTGGGCTGCTGTTGCCGTGCCGCCAGCTGTTTTATCAGCCGCAGGAACCTGCGCCAATACAGAAACCGAAAAGAGCGCCGCCAACAGCACGCTCGCAATAACTCCAATAATACTTTTACGCATAAATTTTCCTCTATGATAATAGAATCCCGTTTACCCAACGCCTGGCAGATCTGGCGCTTTTTCATGAGTCCGCAATGTTATCAGAAATGCGCGGATTATGACTCTTTCAGGTAACGGGCGATAAAAACACCCTGCCCGACAGCAAAAACCAGAAGGATTGCCAATGTACCCCAAACCTTAAAATTAACCCACGTATCCATAGAATAATGATTTGCCACGTAACGATTAAGTGCGGCAAGGAAAATAAAGAAAATGCTCCATGCCCAAGTTAATTTGGTCCAAACATGGGCAGGCAATTCAATATCTTTCATCACATACTTCAGTAAATCCCTTTTCCAGAACAGCTTGCCGCCCACCAGCAACGCCGCAAATGCAAGATACAGCACCGACGGCTTCCATTGGATAAACGCCGGATCGCGCGAAATAAGCGTCGCGCCGCCAAAAATCACGATAATCGCCAGCGACAACCAATGGATCACCCCGATTTTTTTGAAAAGACGCATATAAACAAGCTGCACAATGGATGCGCCAATAGCAACAGCGGTAGCCGCAAAAATCCCGTAAAATTTATACGTGCCGAAAAAAAGGATAAGCGGAAAATAATCGACCAAAAGAGACATAGTGCCGGATTATAGCCCTTTCATTCCTATGTGTGCATAGGAAATTAACATCGCTTTGCATCGCTTAAACCGGATGCAAAGATACTCGTCGCGGCAGGCGCCCGCGAACAATTCGCCGCCAGTCGAACGCCATACCAGGATCCGTTTTGCGTTCAGGCGCGACAGTACTGTGCCCGACAATATCGGTAACCGGATAGGCGCGCGCAAGCGCCCATAATAATAAGTTAAGCATACGATACTGCGCTTTGGTATATGAAATATCGTCCGCACCTTCCAGCTCAATACCAATGGAAAAATCATTGCAATGCGATTGTTCCCGCCATCGCGAAACACCTGCGTGCCAAGCGCGATCTGCACACGACACAAATTGAATCAGTGTGCCTTGCCGTCGGATCATGAAATGCGCGGAAACACGTACACCTTTTAATGACGCAAAATACGGATGCGCTTTAGTACTCAGCGTATTGGCAAATAACCGTAATACGGATTTTCCACCAAACTTTTTTGGTGGTAATGAAATATTATGAAGGACAATAAGCGAAATCTCTGTCCCTAAAGGACGGGCGTCAAAGTTAGGCGACGGCACTTGCACCGCTTCAATAACGTAGCCTTGATCGTTAAGCGCCAATAACGCGCCGCACCGATGACGCATTATTTAATCCCAAGCCGCTCCATCCGGTAACGCATGGCCCGAAACGAAATGCCGAGTAACTTGGCCGCTTCGGTACGGTTGTAATGCGTTTTCTCCAGCGCCTCAAGTAACGCGGCGCGCTCGACTCGATCAAGGTAATCTTCAAGTGAAACATGCTTGCCGCCCTCGCCAAACGACTCGATAACAGAATCATTTTCTCTATTATTGTCATCAACCAGTAACGGCGGCGTCAAATATAAATCCTTCTCATGAATCGTCGCCAGATTTTCAGAGAGTGATAGCCCCCGCTCAAGAATATTTTCCAGCTCACGAACATTGCCCGGGAATGAATAATGCCGCAATGCCTGAACAGCATCCGGCGCCAACGATACTTCACGCCCACGCGCAAGCTTATGCAAGATAGCATCGGCAATAATTACAATATCTTCGCGCATCTCGCGCAATGGCGGCATATTTAATTCAATCACGTGCAAGCGAAAATATAAGTCTTGGCGAAATTGCTCATTTTTCACCAACATCGAAAGGTTTTTATGCGATGCACTGATGATACGCACATCCACCTCTTCTTCGATCGGACTACCGATCTTGCGCACCTTTTTTTCCTGGATTGCGCGCAACAATTTTACCTGCATTGCCAACGGCAAATCAGCAACCTCATCAAGAAAAAGCGTTCCTTTATTCGCTGCTTGAAAAAAACCTTCATGGTCACTGTCTGCACCGGTAAATGAGCCTTTTTTATACCCGAAGAATTCGCTTTCCATCAGATTTTCAGGAATAGCGCCACAGTTCACGGCGACAAAAGGCTCTTTATCGCGCGGGCCTTTATGATGAATTAAGCGTGCGGCGATCTCCTTACCCGTGCCCGATTCTCCATGGATAAATACCGGCGCCAGGCTTTTGGCAATACGATCAATCATCTGACACACCTGCTGAATCAGCGGCGATTCACCCAATAAAACATACGCGCCCGGCGCACGCGGCTTTTCCGGCGGGGTCACCACCTGCTTGACCAATGAGCGCAACTGCTCAAGATCAACCGGTTTGGCAAGATAGTCAAAAGCGCCTGCCTTCAACGCGGCAATCGCGTTATCGGTACTGGCGAATGCCGTAATCACCGCCACCGGAACATCCAACTTTTTTTGGTGAATATAGTCGATCACGTCCAACCCCTCGCCATCGGGCAGGCGCATATCAGTCAAACACAAGTCGTATTTTTTCTTTCCGAGTTTCTCTAGCGCTCCGGACACCGAATCAGCACGATCAACCTCCAGCCCCAGACGAATCAGCGTCATCTCCAGAAGCTCAAGCAAATCCGGTTCATCGTCAATAATCAAAACATTGGGTTGTTTATTCCGCATGGTCTTATTCACTTTTATCAAAATATACTTATACCCTTAAGCCGCCAGAGGAATACGTAGGCGAAAATGCGCACCAATGTTTTCCTCTGGCGGCATCAATTCCAGTATTGCCTGATTGGCAGACGCCAATTCACGAGCGATATAAAGGCCAAGCCCGGTCCCGGAAACACTTGTTGTAAAAAACGGTTCAAATATTTGCTCACGCGTCGGCGCATCAATACCAGGGCCGTCATCGACCAAATCAATGACGATTCGCCCCGATATTTGATCCGACATTAAGCTGACACAAATACTTTTTTCTCCTTTTTTTGAAAACTGCCAAGCATTACGCAGAAGATTCCATAAGATTTGATCAATGTGGCCGCGATCAAAAAAGATTTTGGCGTCAATCAACCGCTCATCGATGGTGAGTTTAATAGTACCGACAGGTATTTGCTCGCTCACCAATATTTCATCGACCATGGTCCGTAAAACATCGGTTATCAATAATACGACGGGGCTGCGCCGATCACGTCGATTTAACTGCAACACCTCGGTAACGATACGGTTGATCCGCTTACCGTTATTACGAATCATTGCCAGTAGCCGTGCATTTTCTTCGCTGACCGCTTCGTCTTCCTCGAGCAGCTGTGTAGCGTGCTGAATCGCCGACAATGGATTGCGAATTTCATGCGCAATGGACGCGGTTAACCGGCCCAGTGCCGCCAGCTTCAAATTTTGTGCCTCAATCCGAGCGCGGCTTAAGTCTTCCAGATACACCAGTGCCCCGCCGCTGCTGCCTTCGCCAATCCGGACAAACCTCGGCAACAACGTCGTGGATCCCGACTCTATCGCAAACGGTTTTGACGCTTCATTTGGCGCTTCCTGCCACTGCACCCAAGCCTCGTAAAGCCCAGCATTCCATTGCGCCAAACGTTGTCCGGCCGCCGCATAGGGTCCCGCATCCAAAAATGTAAACGCTTGCTGGTTATAACCACGCACGATACCGCGCAAATCGAGAATCATCACGCCGTCTTTCATGTCACGGATGACAGTGCGATTAATCTGCTCCAGATTGGCAATGTCTATACTGCGTTGCTGCACCAATAACTCCGATGCCTTGGTATAACGCCCGACCACACTCGTTAAATAAGCGATAAAAAAGTATCCCGCACAAATGACCGCAATCACAGCCACCTGAGATAAATCAAATTCCTCATGAAAATAAAGAACTATCGACGCGCCCAGAAAAAACAGCGTCGGAATCACCGCCTGCAAGAATGCGTAACGCTTTTCCAACAGCCAGCTATGTGCCACCATCTGCGGAAACAGAAAAATCGGCAACGGAATAACCCCATTCCCGCCCACCAACATCAGCAGTGTCAAAAAAAACGTATCACCCAAAAGCGCGGTAAACAGTCGCCAAGGCCGAGACAGCCATTCCTGCTCCATAAACGCAATAACAATAAATATCAGCGCGAAAACAAAATAGATGACGGCAGCTGTGGTAAAAGCATTATTGACAGTTGCATCATCCTTAAATAAAAGCGCGCTGCCCACCAACGCCAACGCATAACCGCCGCGATAAAAACTGATTACCCAGAAAATGCGACGGCCGGTGAAGCCTAACGGCATCGCCCGAATTTCGTTAAAGGTTTTCAGCACCACTTTTCTCCGGCTCGGCTTTTAATTGGTAATCTAATGATCGGTGCAATGGAAACCATCACTGAGTTTTTTGGCTTCGGAACGCGGCACAAAGACGCCGCAACGAACGCATTGCACCATTGCTTCCGGATTGTCTTTTTTTGCTTTAACCGTATCCGATTTTTCTGCTCTCGTTTTCGCGAGATTCCACAAACGCAAGACAGCCATAACGACAATCACGGCGACAACCCAGAAAATAATTTTGCCCATAACTTGATCTTCCTCGCAAAAACCGATAAAGATATCCGAATAGTATAAGATACGGCTAATTGGCGCCCCCGGCACGAATCGAACGTGCGACCCCATTCTTAGGAGGAATGTGCTCTATCCCCTGAGCTACGGAGGCGATTTTCTTATTATCGCATGTCGCATTGCCGAATAGATGCACTTTAAAGTAGAGATCACGATTGACGGCTAATTTATTATTATGTACCTCCTGAATGATTCCGATCAGTTCCCGTCCCCGGAAAACTGTCCGGTCGACGAACCCGTTGCGTTGGGATTGGGGCTGACACCAGAAAAAGTCATTAACGCTTATCGTAAAGGTATTTTCCCCTGGGAAGCACGCAACGAATGGATATTCTGGTGGAGCCCGGATCCACGCATGATCCTTGACGTGAACGATTTCAAAATCTCGCGCTCACTACGCAAAACGTTAAATCGCCGTATTTTCGATGTGCGCCGCAATACCGCTTTTGCTGAAGTCATTCGTGCCTGCGCAACAAGCCTGCGGAAAAAACAATCCCGGCCACACGACACATGGATTACCGCCCCGTTTATCAAAACCTATACTGAATTGCATCGACGCGGCATTGCCCACTCTGTTGAAAGCTGGCAGGATGGGCGACTGGTCGGCGGCTTGTACGGCCTTTATCTTGACAACATGTTTTTCGGAGAATCCATGTTTGCGTTCAAGCCGGATGCTTCCAAAGTCGCGCTCGCAACTCTTGTTTATTGGATGCGCGACGAAGGCGTGCAATACATTGATTGCCAACAAGAAACCCCGCATCTGGCGTCTTTGGGCGCCAAGCCTGTGCCCCGCGCACAGTTCCTGAGGTGGTTGCATAAAGAAATCGATTACCGGTAAATAATGCGTCTCGCATTTTTATGCTACCCGAAAATATTACCCAAGAGAAATAATCCGCTCCGACGAGTTTCATAAACCCTTGTCATTAATAGACGGGTATCTTTATCCCGGATTCCTTGATGTACTGACATTAGGTCATAGCCAATATTCCTTTTAATTTCATCGCTATTTCCCTTGCGCTTTATTTGAGACGCATCAATATTTTCTCAAAAAACCATAACCTAATTATGTGTAATTGGAACCACGCCTATAATGTCGCCGGGGAAAAACCCCATCTAACTTAAGGAGAAAGTCATGAGTTTTCTTACAAGTATGAGCGAAGGTTGGCAATTTGCGCTCCAGTTGATCATTGTTCTGGTCTGCCTCTTCTATGGCGCCCGTAAAGGCGGCGTCGCTCTGGGTCTTTTAGGCGGTATTGGCCTAGTCATTCTGGTTTTTTTGTTTAACGTCAAACCGGGCAATCCGTCCATTGCCGTCATGCTTACCATTCTTGCCGTCGTGGCTGCCAGCGCAACACTGCAAGCCAGCGGCGGCCTCGATGTCATGCTGCAAATTGCCGAACGACTATTAAGACGCAATCCAAAATACGTCAGTATTCTTGCGCCATTGGTGACTTTTTCCTTAACAATACTCTGCGGCACCGGCCATGTGGTGTATACGATGTTGCCGATTATTTACGATATCGCCATTAAAAATAATATCCGCCCGGAACGCCCGATGGCAGCATCCAGCGTTGCGTCGCAAATGGGCATCATCGCCAGCCCGGTTTCGGTAGCCGTCGTTTCGTTAACCGCAATGTTGCTTGCGGCAGAGCACCCGCTGGCTAATTTTGACGGTTATCTCCAACTCTTGATGATCACCGTTCCAGCATCCTTGCTGGGTGTACTGGCGATCGGTATTTTCAGTTGGTTCCGCGGCAAGGACCTCGACAAAGACGAAGCTTTCCAGAAATTTATTTCCGTGCCGGAAAACAAGGAATATGTTTACGGCGAAACCGCGACATTGCTTGGCAAAAAACTGCCTCGTTCCTACTGGGTAGGCATGTGGATATTCTTGGCGGCAATCGTTGTTGTCGCCACGCTCGGCGCATTCGAGGAATTGCGCCCAAGCTGGCAAGTCGGCGAAAAAACAACCCGCCTGAGCATGGTAAATACCATCCAAATTTTCATGCTGTTGGCCGGTGCGTTGATCATCATCTTCACGCCCACCGATGCCAATAAAATCAGCAAAAACGAAGTTTTTCGCAGCGGCATGATTGCTCTGGTTGCGGTGTTTGGTATTTCGTGGATGGCGGACTCCATGTTCGCTGTGCATACGCCAATGATGAAAGAAGCGCTGGGCAGCGTCGTCCAGGATTACCCATGGACATACGCAATCATGCTGCTTCTGGTATCCAAATTCGTTAATTCGCAGGCCGCGGCTTTGGCTGCCTTTGTTCCTCTGGCATTGGGTATCGGCGTCTCGCCTGCCGTTATTCTGGCATTTGCGCCCGCATGCTATGGCTACTATATCCTGCCGACCTATCCGAGCGATTTGGCCGCCATCCAGTTTGACCGCAGCGGTACCACCCGAATCGGTAAATTTGTGATCAACCACAGCTTTATCATCCCCGGGCTGGTCGGTGTTTTCATTTCCTGCTGTTTTGGCTATCTGTTCGCAAAAATGCACGGTTATCTGTAATCTGATTATCCCCTTTAATCGGAAAAACCGGTTCGTTCACGATCCGGTTTTTCTTTATCCCGTGCCGCACACTATATAATTCAATGTAAAACTTTGACCATCCCCACATATGATCCCCGACGATTTCATTCAAACGCTGCTTTCCCGCACGGATATCGTGGAGGTCATTGGCCGCTTGGTGCCGCTAAAAAAAGCAGGCGCAAATTATGTTGCCTGTTGCCCATTCCATAAGGAAAAAACACCATCATTCTCGGTAAGCCCGAGCAAACAGTTCTACCATTGCTTCGGCTGCGGCGCGCACGGCACGGCAATCGGTTTTGTCATGGCGTACAGCGGCAAAACATTCCCGGAGGCGATTGAAGAACTGGCGCAACAGGCCAGTCTGATCGTGCCCAAAACGACATCGCAAAACCCACAAACACAGCGCGTTACCCTCAACCATTTCACCCGAATGGCCACGGCGGCAGACTTTTACCGTACCCGATTACACGACTCGCCTGCCGCCATTGCCTATCTGAAAAAACGTGGGTTAAGCGGCGAAATTGTCAAGCGCTATGGCGTGGGTTATGCACCCGACGACTGGCAGGCCTTAAAAAGCGTATTTACCGATTACGACGTCGCGCCGCTCAATGAGCTTGGGCTGGTGATTGAAAAAGAAGACCGGCGGCGTTATGACCGTTTCCGAGACCGTATTATGTTTCCTATTCTGGATTCGCGCGGGCAGACCATTGCGTTTGGCGGCCGCATCATGGAACACGGTGAACCGAAATACCTCAATTCGCCGGAAACGCCGTTGTTCTCAAAAGGCCGCGAACTGTATGGGCTGCACCAAGCACGCGGCGCGATTCGCCAAAAAGGTTGCGCGCTGGTGGTCGAAGGCTACATGGACGTACTAGCTTTGGCGCAACATGGCGTTAACTATTGCGTTGCTACATTGGGCACCGCCACCACCGTTCATCATACGCAAAAACTTTACCGCCTTACCGATTCAATCATATTCTGTTTTGACGGTGACGCAGCCGGAAGGCAAGCGGCATGGCGAGCGCTCACCAATACACTTTCCGAATTGAAGGACGGCAAGCGCGCGGCATTTTTATTTTTGCCCGACGGCCTTGATCCGGACGACTTTATCCGCCGACACGGGCGTAAAGCTTTTGAAGAAGCGTTTGATCAGGCCATTCCTTTGTCGGAATATCTGCTTTCCGAACTTTCCGCACAACACTCGCCGCGCGATGCAGAAGGACGCGCCGCATTTATCGATGCCCTGCGCCCGCTGCTGGCCGCGATTAAGGCGCCCGCGTTGACTGCATTGATTCGCAGCCGCATGGCGGCGATTACAGGTTTGCCCGAGAGCGAATTGCGTACGCTTCTGCAAGAGCAAAATATACGCCCGTCCGCATCCCCGGAAAAAAAACCGGCGCAATGGCGTGCCGTCCGACGATCGCCATCGCTCATGCGAAAAATTTTACAGGCTGTTGTTCAACAACCACACCTTACCAAAACACACGATATCCCGTACGCCGATGACCATACACCGGAAGCCGCCACACTCAATGCGGTCGTTGCCTACTGCCATCAAAACGAAATGGCACCGAGCGTTGCCGTGCTGATTCAACATTTCAGTAACACTGAGCACGCGCGCCTGATCGCTGAAGCGCTTGCCACCAATGAAGCGCAACATTTATCCCCGGAGTTGAACACGCTGCAACTGATGGCTGCATTGCAGCGTTGGGAAGACCGCAGCGAAAAACAAGAATTGGCCGAACTGCTCAAACGGCCGCTTGCCCAATTAAACGAAGAAGAGCGCCTGCGTTTAGCACAAATGCGTAAAAAGCCGCCCTCTCCCGCGCCTATATCAGAGAAAACGGTAACGACAGCAAACCTTCCAACGCATGTCCCTGACGATAAGCCTGCCGTTACTTCGCCGGATTTTTTCGACGAAGACGCCCCGCCATTTTGAAAACCGTAACACCCCGCAACGCCACATTGAAACCGATAATTTCTCCTTCATATATCGGCAAGGCTTATCTGGAAGACAACGTTTCCAAGAGAGAATCGGCATGATAGAATTCGCGGTTGTTCTACTCCCTTCAGAAGACGGGGATATGTTCGTGTTCGTTTCGCAACCACTTGACCTTCTCAAGCAAGTCCGCATCAGGCATGCGCATTCGCGCGGTGTCTTTTGATATTTGACGCAGGATAACTCATGGCAAAAAAAAATGTGAATGCTACCAGAACGGTACGCACAACAACTCGTTCTTCCGCCGGCACCAAAACGGAACGAAAAACAGTGACGCGCACAGCTTCACGCAAGAGTGCAGCCGCGAAAAAAACTTCGTCGCGACCGACCAAGACGGCCAAAACAGCAAAAGCAGTTAAAACACTCAAAACGACAAAACCGTCCACGGCCAAAAAAGGCACAAAAACGACATCCGCACCCGCAAAAAAAACCGGTGTAAAGCAGCCTGTGGCCAAGAAAACCGCCATGCCCAAACCAAAAGCCAAAACACCGGCAACAGCGACGAAAACGACCAAAGCGGCAACCAGAATCACAAACAAAAAAACAGCGCCCGTGAAAAAAACGGCGACAAAAACCAAGGCTAAAACAACGCGGAAAACGACAACCAAAGCCGCGGCCCGAACACCTAAGCCAATAGAGAAAAAAATCGGCAAAACCACGGCAACCGGCAAGGCCACCTCGACGAAGAAAAATATAACCTTGAGGACGGCGACAAAAACACCTGCTTCAAAAGCAGCTGTGTCCGCAAAAAAAACACCTGCCTTGGTGGCCGACACAAAGCGTTCCCGTAAAACAGCGCCAGAGAAACAAAGCGTCGCGCCTGCTTCGAAAGAAGAGAAAACAAGACGCAGAAAATCTGCTGAAAAGCCGGTAAAAACCGCTGCCGTCGAACCCAAAGCGAAAAAACCGCGAAAAACCAAAGCGACCGAAGCGCTGGTTGACGCCATGACCGACCAACTGGTCGCAAAAGCAAAGTCATCCGCAACAGCAAAAAAAGAAGCCAAAGCCGGCAAAATCAGCAATGAACCAAAACCGCGCGAACTCAGCCCGGAAGAAGCCGAAGCGCGCCGCTTGCGCCTGAAAGAATTAATCCGCCTCGGAAAAGAACGCGGCTATCTCACTTTTTCCGAAATCAACGACCACCTTCCGGATGAAATTGTCGACCCGGAACAAATCGACGGTATTATTTCGACGATTGGCGACATGGGCATTCGCGTTTACGACGAAACGCCCGACGCGGAAACTTTGCTGATGTCGGAAAACACGACTACGGTGCCGACAGAAGACGTTGAAGAGGAAGCAGAAGCCGCTGCATCTTCGCTGGATTCCGAATTTGGGCGTACCACTGATCCTGTACGCATGTATATGCGCGAAATGGGTACAGTTGACCTTCTGACCCGTGAAGGCGAAATTGAAATCGCCATGCGCATTGAAGAAGGGCTCAAATATATGCTTAACGCCATCTCCGAATGCCCGATGACGATTGCGCAGATTCTTGAGATGGCAGACAAGGTCGAAACAAGCGAAATGAAAATCGACGAATTGGTCGATGGCCTTGCCGATCTCGAGGATGAAACGGCGGTGCTTGCGGCGAGCAACAATGATGAAAGCGATGATGATGCGCTTGACGACGAAAGTGAAGAAGACGATGACGATGATGGCACCGCTGCCGGTAAGGCAACCGCAGAAAATCTCGAGCGGCTTAAAGTGCATGCGAAAGAAAAATTTGCCAAATTGCGCAAGCTTTACCATCAGCTGACCGCAGCTCTTACCAAAGAGGACATTCATTCGCCCAAAGCCGCCAAGATCCAGAAAAGTATTTCCGAGATTCTCATGGGTATTCGCTTTTCGGCACGAATCATCGAACGGCTGTGCGAATCCGTGCGCAACGAAGTCGAAAATATCCGAAAAATTGAGCGCAAAATCCGTGACCTGACCATCGAACAATCCGGTATGCCACGCTCTCTGTTCCTTGAACGCTTCCCCAAGAATGAAATTAATTTAGGCTGGATTGACCGGGAAATTGCGGCAAAGCCGCCTTACGCGGATCAGTTGGCGCGTTTTCGCCAAGCTATTGTCGATGAGCAGCAAAAATTGATCGATTTACAAACACGCGTCATGGTTCAGCTTAACGATCTCAAAAACATCAATAAGCAGATGATCGAAGGCGAACATATGGCCCGCCGTGCCAAAAAAGAAATGGCCGAGGCCAATTTACGTCTGGTGATTTCCATCGCCAAAAAATATACCAACCGCGGCTTGCAATTCCTCGACCTGATTCAGGAAGGTAATATCGGCTTGATGAAAGCTGTTGATAAATTCGAATTTCGGCGCGGCTTCAAATTTTCGACATATGCCACTTGGTGGATACGCCAGGCCATTACCCGCTCCATCGCCGATCAGGCGCGTACCATCCGTATTCCGGTACACATGATCGAGACGATCAATAAGATGAACCGCATTTCGCGCCAGATCCTTCAGGAAACCGGCCAAGAGCCCGAGCCGGCGATACTCGCTGAAAAAATGGAAATGCCCGAGGAAAAAATCCGCCGCATCCTGAAAATTTCCAAAGAGCCGATTTCGATGGAAACACCAATCGGAGATGATGATGACTCGCATCTTGGTGATTTCATCGAAGACTCTACGGTAATCGCACCATCCGATGCCGCGGTCAACGCCAGCTTGCGCGATGTCTGCAAGGATATTCTCGACTCGTTAACGCCGCGCGAAGCAAAAGTGCTACGCATGCGTTTCGGTATTGAAATGAGCACGGATCATACCCTCGAAGAAGTCGGGAAACAGTTTGATGTGACGCGCGAGCGTATCCGGCAGATTGAAGCCAAGGCTTTACGCAAATTGCGCCACCCGTCACGCTCTGAAAAACTACGCAGTTTTCTCGAGAACGAGTAGCTCAGGCGAAAAATTAGTACTGAGTTTTCTTCTCAACCACAGTTAATTGACCAGAACGTCGTCCTAATCACACAGGGCGATCGTTTTGTCCTGCATAATTTCCCCAGTTCCCAGGATCATCTGCTCTGCCTTCAGAGAAAGTTGCTGATACCCAAGCTTGAAATGCTTTGACCAAATTAGGGTCATGGTCTTTCTTAACGCCTTGCCTTTGCCTGATAAGTGGAAAGAATTGATCCGGAACATTAGCAGCTGATTTCCCTAGATACCAAAATCGAGAAGCAATAAAAACTGTAGGATGCTTCGTGTCTTGCTCTTTCATTCCCACATGATATGGATTTGGATGCTGAAACCACGCACCATTTGCATCCCTACTGTAAAAATTGTCTCCACAACGTTCCATTCGAGAACCTTTAGTCTTCGGCTTTTTTTGTTGGAAACGCGGATCATGAAAATAATCATCAAAATCCAGACACTCCGAGATTTCCATCGCGTAAACCAATTTGTTTCCCTTTTCTTTGCCTGAAAAG
>QMCD01001463.1_pt1 | contig 28931 bp, 28 predicted proteins | sample 1821841 | NCBI WGS metagenome assembly QMCD01 (sample SAMN01991225, study PRJNA193472) | Termite gut metagenome, whole genome shotgun sequencing project. | isolation source: worker | host: Macrotermes natalensis | reverse complement strand
ATACGGGGCCGGCCGCAGCGCCGACTCCTGCACCCGGCGCACCAACCGTACCGCCTGCACCAACGGGTATGCCGGGCGCGACCGTTGACGAGGCCGTTGAGCTTTATATAGAAAAAAATAAACCGGAATAGCGGCTCATTAGAGCATTATTCAGGTAATTGTAACCGGTGTTTTGTAAAATAAATGCCGGCGCATGTCTGTTTGCGTTTAAACTCTGCGCCGCGGAAAAGTTTAATCAGGCCGTCAACAATCTGCTTGTCGTATTTTTTATAAATATCAGCCGCCGCCAGCCGCTGCTCAAAATACATCTCAACAATATCATCCAAAACCGGGTAGTCCGGCAGGCTGTCAGAGTCTTTTTGATCCGGCCGCAGCTCCGCAGACGGCGGTTTGTCAATTGTTTCTTGCGGGATAACATCACCCAAATACCGCGCCAGCTCGTAAACCTGCGTTTTAGTCAGGTCGCACAGCAGGTTAAACCCGCCCGCCATATCACCGTACAGCGTGCAATACCCCACAGCCAGCTCGGATTTGTTGCTTGTTGAAAGCAGCAGATACCCGTCGCGGTTCGAGATAAACATCAAAATCACAGCGCGCAGCCGCGCTTGCAGATTCTCCTCAGCCAAATCTTGTTTTTGCTCAAAGGCTGTCATAAAACTTTCAAACAGCTGCGTAATCGGATGGATTTGCGTTTGGATATTCAAATTCCGTGCCAGTTTTAGCGCGTCATCTACGCTCGCCTCGGACGAATACATGCTCGGAAGCAGCACCCCGAGAACGTTTTCGCTGCCGAGTGCCCTTGCCGCAAGCGCTGCGGTCACCGCGCTGTCAAGCCCGCCCGACAGCCCCAAAACAACTTTCTTGAATCCTGCGCTCTTGCAATATTCACGCAAACCGCCGGTTATAACCTCGACTATTTTCTGCATTTGCCGATTTCCCCTCTCATTTACCCTCTATTCCAGTTTTAAGTAGTTGACTTTTTCCCAGCTCAAATCAAGGTATTTGACCTTGCTGCCGACAAGTTTCACCTGCGGCAGCACCGCCGGGATGCGCCCGATTCGTGCGAAAATATTCGCGTCCGGCTCACCCAGCCTGATGTTTACCGTTTTGATTTTGACAAAAATATTTTTTGGGTTTCTTAAATCAAGGTATTCAACCGGCTCGCCCGAGTAGGTTTCAACGTACTTGATGATTTTCTGGATTTCCTGCACCTTTGCCTGATCCCATTTGTTGTCGTAAGATAACACCAAAATAGTCTGGTAATCCTTGTGCAGCGGCAGGTATTCGCGGCCGATTGTTTTGCCGTCCTGCGTCACAAAAATAACCGGCGCGATTTGCAAATCGGGCGAAATCACTATCGCCGGAACTTTTTCTCTTATGATAATTTGTATCCGCGCAGGGAACCCGTAACGCCGGATATACACGTTATCAACGGGCGCAAGCTGCATTATCTGTTTTTTTATCTCTGATGTGTTCATCAGGTAAATCGGTTTTTGCACGACCTCGTTGTGCCGCAAAATAGTGTAAATCTCCTCTGACGGCACGATTTTGTTGTTGATTATTTGGATTATACCGGGGTTTGTGTAGGTGAACGCGTTTTTGCTCAAATACCAGCGTGAGCTTGTTGCGCTGTAATACATCCCCGCAAGAACAACGATTGCCAAAACCAGCCGCAAAAGCGCACGCAGCCGCTCCTGCCGGGCTCTGCCCTTGCGTACAATGCTTTTGCGCCGATAAATTTTTGCCAGGCGGATTGTCTCGTCATCCGGCGTTAATTCTTGCGGCTCAAATAATTCTTCATCACTCATTTGTCAAGCCCCGCGCCGTTTAAAATAAGTAAAACCAGTTGGTCGTAATCTATTTTGTTTGCAGTCGCCTGCGCCGGGAGGTCGCTCGTATCGGTCATCCCCGGGCTGGTGTTAATTTCAAGAACGTAGGGGATGTTATTTGCTATAAGAAAATCAACACGGCTGACACCGCGGCAGCTCACGGCCTTAAAGGCTTTGACCGCGATTTCTTTTACCTTGCTCGTCATTTCATCACTGATTTGTGCCGGCAGGATAAATTCTGTCATCCCTTTTGTATACTTCGCCTCATAATCGTACCACTCGTTTTTTGGCCGCAGCTCAAGGATTTCGGTCGCGAATGTCGTGCCGTCTTTTTCTAAAACCCCGACCGTTGCGCTCACACCTTCCAAATATTCTTCAATAAGCACGTCAGGGTTGTATTTTACCGCCTCGTCATACGCGGCTTGCAGCTGGGCCGGCGAATTAACTTTTGTCATCCCGAAACTTGACCCCTCGCTGACGGGCTTTGTGATAAGCGGATAAGTCAAGCCGGCGGTTTTATCGTCCAGATTTGCCCCGTCGTTTGCGCCGATGCACACGGATTTAATCAGCGGGATATCGCACCTTGCAAGCAGACGTTTGGTGTATTCTTTGTTCATGCAAACCGCGCTGGACATAACGCCGCAGCCGGTGTAGGGGATTTGCAGGATTTCCAAAAGGCCCTGAATGCAGCCGTCCTCGCCGTATTTTCCGTGCAGCGCGTTGTAGGCGATATCAAACCCTTTCAAAGTTTGGGCGATATTTTTGTCCACATCAACAAGCTGTGCGTTTTTGAACCCCAGCCGGTGCAAAGCCGCAAGACAGTTTTTGCCCGAACGCAGCGAAACCTCGCGCTCGGATGAGAGCCCGCCGCACAAAACAGCTATTTTTGAATTTTTATTCACCAGATTGTCCTGCATTTTTGCCCCCGTTTAACCCTTGTTTACCTCTTGCCACAGTTGAAGCTCCTCGTCGTTGCTGCCAAGATATTCAATCTCGGGTTTCAATCCCACGCCGAATTTGTCCGCAACTTTATTATACATCATTAACATTAATTTGAGAACATCCGTTGAAGTCGCGCTGCCGGTGTTCACGATAAAATTGGCGTGGCCGTCCCAAACCGCCGCAGCGCCCGCGGTTAAGCCCTTGCAGCCGGCCTGTTCAAGCAGCGCACCGGCGAAATTACCCGTTGAGCCGGTTGGGTCTGCCGCCTCATTTTCCCCCCCATTTGCCCCCGGATTTTTGAAAACGCTGCCTGCGTTCGGCAAAGTCAGCCCCGGCTGGCGCATCTTGCGAAACTCAATGTTTTCGCGCATTTTGGCCTTGATTTCATCAGTGTTTTTGCGCACCAATTCAAACTCCGCGCCCAAAATCACTGCATCTTTCAGATTTGAGCTGCGATAGCTAAACTCCGGCGGGCAAACGGCCGGAATGCTCGTGACGCTTACAAGATGGTCGCTGATTGTCTGGCCGTGCGCGCCCGCGTTCATCCGGACCATCCCGCCCACGCTGCCCGGAAATGTCATAAACTCAAACCCGCTCAAACCCGCCTCGGCAGCGGTTTTTGCAAGTACAGGCCCTTTGACGCCGCAACCTGCGTACACCCTTGTCCCGTCAATCTTAATCTCATCCATTTTTGTTGTCAAAATAATCGGCTTGTCGTACCCGAACGACGATACGAGAGTGTTTGACAGGCTGCCGAACGCTTTTATGCCGGCGGGAAACTCCTGTGCACTTTTGGGAAAGTAAACTTCATTTACCCCCCCGCCGATTTTAAATGTTGTTAAGTCAGCCAGCAGCATTTTTGAGCTCCTTACCTAAGTAAGTGATTGTGCCCGCGCCCATGCCGATGACCGTATCGCCCGGCTGCAGTGTAGGCAGCAGCTTGCGTGCAAACTCGCTCATATCGCCTGTTATGTGTTCGGCGTTTAGCTGCGAGGCAAATTTTTCCGCGCTGATACCTTCAATCGGGTTTTCCGACGCGGCGTAAATATCTGTCACAACAACCCTGCCGGCGCCCTCAAACGCACCCAAAAACTCGTCCCACAACTCTTTTAACCGTGTGTACCTGTGCGGCTGAAACACCGCCACAACCTGTCCGCAAGTTCGCGCCGCATCAAGCGTGGCCTTGATTTCCGTCGGGTGGTGCGCGTAGTCGTCAATTACCGTAATCCCGCCAAACTCTGCGACCTTTTCAAACCTGCGCCCCATCCCCGTAAATGTCGCAGCATGCGTCGCGATTACATCCGTCGCCACGCCCGCTTCAACAAGACTTGCGAAAACCGCAAGCGCATTATAGACGTTGTGTAAGCCTTTTAGCAGGATTTTTAAAGTTGTCGTTTCCTTGCCGTGCACGATTTCAAAAGTCGTGAAATCCGCACCGTAATTGATATTTCGCGCGGTGTAATCCGCATCATTCAGCCCGAAACTCACATACTCGCGCTCTTCAAGTAATTTGCGCACATTTGGGTCATCATTGTTGGCGATTATCTTGTGCGCGCCTGACGCAAACTGCCCGAATGTCCTGAAAATCCCCTCCATTCCGTCAGTGAAAAAATCAAGGTGGTCCATCTCAAGATTGTTAATGACCGCGATGTCAGGTGCATATTTGGTCAGTGTCCCGTCGCTTTCGTCCAATTCCGCCACAAAATATTTTCCGCCCGCATGGTGCGCGTTTGTATTTACCCCCGGCACAAACCCGCCGACAATATACGACGGCTCCAGTCCCGCTTTTTCCAGAACATACGCCGCAAGCCCGCTGGTTGTGGTTTTGCCGTGTGTGCCCGCATATCCGATGAATGGATTGCCGCGCTTGCTGTGCCCACTTGCAATGACAGCCAGCAAATCCGACCGGTGCAAAATGGGTAAATTAAGGGCTTTTGCCTGCACCAATTCAGGGTTGTCAGATTTGATTGCGGTGCTTGCAATGACAGTCGCCCCCGCCGGAACATTTTCCGCGCGGTGCCCGATAAAAACTTTTGCACCGAGTTCTTCCAACGCCCCGGTATATTTGCCCGTGCAAACATCAGAGCCTGAAACCTCGTGCCCCTGCTCCAAAAGGTACTTTGCCAGCCCGCTCATCCCTATTCCGCCTATCGCGATAAAATGGTACTTCATGCCCTAATTGTATTATAAATATAAAGATTTGCAAAACGAAATCTCGGGCAAAAATAGACCCAAGGCAGAACAAACCGGCTGGAGCGGCTAGTTAACCACAATATTAACCAGTTTCTTCGGTACGACAATGACTTTGACGATGTTTTTGCCTGCGGTGTATTCCTGAACTTTTCCGCTGGCAAACGCAAGGACTTTAAGTTTCTCATCATTTGCCCCTTCGTCAACCTCAATCTTGTCGCGGACTTTGCCGTTGATTTGTACAACGAGCGTGAGTTTGCTTGTCTTGGCAAGGCTTTCGTCGTAGCTTGGCCACGGCTGCTCGTGGATTGAGCTTTTTCCGCCCATTTGCCCCCAAATCTCCTCGCACAAATGCGGTGTCACAGGCGCCATCAAACGGATTAACATACTAATCGCAAAATCTAGCTCCGCCTTGTCAGCACTATCCTTGTGTTCATAAATCGCGTTGGTCAGCTCGCGATATTTTGCAATAACAGTATTGAACTGAAAATCGTTCGCGATGTCGCCCGTGATGCTCTTTATCGCCATGTGAACCTCGCGCACAAGCTCAGTGTCGCCTAATTTTCCGTTTTCAATTTTCCATTTTCCGTTGCCGGCTGCAAGCCGCCAAACGCGGTTCAAAAATTTGTAACAGCCTTCCACGCCCGCATCCGACCAGTCAAAGTCGCGCGCCGGCGGCGAATCGGATAAAATAAACAGCCGTGCCGTGTCCGCACCGTAGTTCTCAAAAATCTCATCAGGGTCAACCGTGTTGCCCTTGGATTTGGACATCTTGGACCCGTCTTTTAGCACCATGCCCTGTGTCAGCAGGTTTGCAAACGGCTCGTCAAAATCCAGCAACCCCATATCCCGCAAGGCTTTTGTGAAAAACCGCGCGTACAACAGGTGCAAAATCGCGTGCTCAATCCCGCCCACATACTGGTCAACCGGCAGCCATTTGTTCACCAAATTCTTGTCAAACGCGGATTTGCCGTTGTGCGCATCCGCAAACCGCAAGAAATACCAGCTTGAACACATAAACGTATCCATCGTATCGGTCTCGCGCCGGGCCGCACCGCCGCAGGTCGGACATGTCGTATCCAAAAATGTCTTTGAGGTCAAAATCGGTGATTTGCCCTTCACGCTAAAATCCACGTCAGTCGGCAACTCCACCGGCAGCTGTTCGTCAGGCACCGCTACAATCCCGCATTTGTCGCAATACACAACCGGAATCGGCGCACCCCAGTAACGCTGGCGCGAAATCAGCCAGTCGCGCAGCCGGTACTGCGTCTTGAATTCCCCGAAACCTTCCATCTGCGCCGCCAGAGTTATCGCATATTTTGCCTCCTCGTTTGGCAGCCCGTTGAATTTGCCCGAATTGACCAGCGTACCCTGCTCAATATAGGCCGCTTTTGAAATATCGCCGCCTGATATGACCTCAATTATCGGCAAATCAAACTTTTTTGCAAACTCATAATCGCGCTCGTCGTGCGCCGGAACCCCGATAACAGCGCCCGTTCCGTACTCTGCCAGCACGTAATCGCCCGTCCAGACAGGATATTCCTTGCCCGAGAACGGGTCAATAAAATATGTCCCGAGCGGTACGCCGGTTTTTGGCCGCTCTGTTGAAAGCCGCTCAATCTCCGTCATCTTGCGCGCATCAGCACGGTATTTTTCAACCGCCGCCTTGTTTTCAGGCGTAGTGAGTTTTTCAATATCCTTGTATTCCGGCGACACAACAATATAAGTTATCCCGAAAGCCGTGTCAGGCCGCGTAGTATAGACAGGGATTTCCAAATCAGACCCGACAACTTTGAATTTCAAAATCGCGCCCGTGGATTTGCCAATCCAGTTGGACTGCATTGTTTTGACGTTATCGCCCCAGCCGGTGAGTTTGTCAAGGTCGTCCAAGAGCACTTGCGCGTAATCCGTAATCTTTAAAAACCATTGTGACAACTGCTTTTTCTCAACAACATCCTCGCATCTCCAGCATCTGCCGTCAATTACCTGCTCGTTTGCCAGCACCGTTGCGCATTTTTCGCACCAGTTGACGGCCGCCTCTTTTTTGTACGCCAACCCTTTTTTGAATAATTGCAAAAACAGCCACTGCGTCCATTTGTAATAATCCGGCTTGCAGGTCGCGACCTCCCTGTCCCAATCGTAAGAGAGCCCGAGCTGTTTTAATTGCTGTTTCATGTATGTTATATTTTCGTCCGTCCACTCGGCAGGATTTACACCTTTTTCAATGGCGGCGTTTTCCGCCGGAAGCCCGAAACTATCCCAGCCAATCGGGTGCAAAACATTGAACCCGTTGGATTTTTTAAACCGCGAGATAACATCTGTTATCGTGTAGTTGCGCACGTGTCCCATGTGCAGCCGGCCGGACGGGTACGGAAACATTGACAGCGCGTAATACTTTGGCTTGTCGCTGTCATCGGGCGCCTTAAACGCTTTGCCCTCTTCCCAAACCTTCTGCCATTTTTTCTCAATTTCCTGCGGATAATATGTTTCGTTCATGGAATAATTTTATCACAAACAAACCAATTCTGCCATCTCCTTGACCGCGGCGCCAAGACCTGTGAACACCGCGCGCGAGATAATGCTGTGGCCGATGTTTAGCTCAACCAAACCCGGGATGTCGTGCATGCGGCACACATTCTCGTAATTCAACGCGTGCCCCGCGTTGACTTTCAGCCCCTGACTTTGCGCCAGCTGTGCGGCCATCTTTAGTTTTGTGAACTCGCTTTCTTCCGCTGCTGTGCCAAACGCCTCCGCGTAGCTGCCCGTGTGCAGCTCAATGAACTGCGCACCCGTGTTTGCCGCCGCGCGAACCTGCGTCAAATCAGGGTCAATAAATAAACTGACCTCAATTCCCGCGTCAATCAGCGGCCGGATAAAATCTCTTACCTTTTCAAACTGTCCCCTATCGGAGTCTTGAGCTTCGCATTCATCGGTCTTCCCGTCCCATCTGCCCCCAATCTCAAGCCCGCCCTCGGTCGTGACCTCCTGCCGCCGTTCGGGCACAAGGCAAATCGCGCGCGGTTTTATCTTCAGCGCAATATCGCGGATTTTTTCATCCATCGCCATCTCTAAATTCAAACTGGTCTTAATATTTTTCACCAGCGCATAAATATCGTCATCACGGATATGCCGGCGATCCTCACGAAGATGCGCGGTGATTGAGTTTGCGCCGTTGGCCTCGGCAAGCGCGGCAGCTGCAACAGGATCGGGCTCAACCCCGCCGCGTGCGTTGCGCAATGTCGCAACGTGGTCAATATTTACTCCGAGCAGCATTATTTTATCTCCTTCATCGCCGTGTACGACGGCAAAATAGTTATTTTCCCGTTCTCGCGCGAGCCTGCCGCGATTTCAATTGCCTTTTTTACCGACGGTTCTGTCGTGACATTTTTTACACCCGATTTTTTCAGCTGCACCGTAACTTCTTGCGCGCACATTCCCGTTGCTATCACGGCCGAATCCTTCAACCTCTCAAACTCAACATCGCCCAGCCACGAAACATCGCGCCCGTCAGATACGTTGTTGTTTATCGCGATTACGATTTGTGACGTGAGGTCAACTGTTTTTAGCACCTCGTTTGTGCCCGCGGCGTTTTTTATAAGCTGGATTACCGCGGGATGCCCTTTAATCAAGCGTTTTTCGCCCCGGCACGCCACGGTCTTGTAGTTTGCAAGCGCGGTTTGGATTTTTGGAACCGGCACACCCGTTTCAAGCCCGAGCACAACCGCCGCAAGCGCGTTGTAGGCGTTGTATCTGCCTTGCAGCGGCACAACAAATTTATCCGTCCCAAGTGTTATTTCGCTCTTGTCCTCAAAAACTTCAACCTTGGCCTTGTAATCAGCCAGGTTGTCAAACCCGAACGTCACGCCCTCTCCAAGCGATGCCGATGCCTCGTTGTCCGCGTTTAAAATCAGTTTCAAATCAGGTTTTTTTGCAATCGCGTCTTTTATCAGCCCCGCAACCGCATCTACACCGCCTAAACGGTCAACCTGATCGGGAAAAAGGTTTGTCACAATCAGATAATCCGCGGCCGCGCCGTCGTAAACCTTTGTCAAATACGCCTCATCAACTTCCATCACCGAATAATCGAACCGCCGCGGCAGCCCCAGCACAAAAGCGTTTGCGATGCCTTGTGTCATATTCGCGCCGCCGGTGTTGTGAATAACTCTGCCGTCCAGCACCGCAGCTGCCAGTGCCGAAGTCGTCGTCTTGCCGTTTGTACCCGTCACCGCGATATTTTTTTTGCGGACAAAACCGCCGCAGATCCGCAAAAAATCAGGACAAATCTTCAACGCGACCACACCCGCAAACGACGTCCCGGACTTGCCAAAGAGCCTTATCGCAGCGTACGCCGCCTTGCCCAAAACAATTGCCGCAAAAAATGACGCCGCGCGCCCTGCCGCCGCCAAAAATCTCATATCCTTGAAGTATGTCTTGTCCATGATTTAATTGTACTATAAAATTATGACTTTATTCATCGCAACAATTTTTATCGCGGAACTAATTATCGCGTTCGCGCTAATCAGCCTTATTTTAAAGGCCGATGCAAAAGTGCTCGCGCTGAATTCTCAAATCATTGAATTTACCCCGTGCCTTGAAGAAATCTTTTGCAATTTCCGCGCAGCACTGCAGCGCAACCGCACCGTCATCACCGTGTTTTGCCGCGCCCTGAAATACAGAAGAAGGTTCAACCTTATAAAAAGTATTATACTAACGGGCATTTCATTATTTGCCCTCTTGAAAAATCCGTTAACTTATGTTAAGATTAGGAAAAAGAGGGTAAAAAAATGAGTAAAAACAAAGCTTTTGCATTCGGTATCGGGCTTCTGGCAGGTGTTGTCGGGGGGATTGTCGCAGGTGTGCTTTACGCGCCAAAACCCGGTGAAGAATCACGACGCGAGCTGAAAGAGGCCGCAGAAAAATTGTACGAGGAGCACTCGCCGGCTATCGCGCAGGCAAAACAACAAGCCGCCGAAGCAATTGAGGTGACAAAATACAAGCTCGAGCGGCAGTTCAAAAAAGTCCGTGCCATGGTAAAATCAGATAAGCTGCTCAAAGCAAAAGAGCGTGAATCAAAAGAATCAAAGGTGCGCGGATAATATGGATGTATCACAAATTTCATTAAATAACGGTCTGACATTCCTTGCCTGGGCAAGCGGTATAATAATTGTCGTCGTCGGCGCTTTTTTAATCAAGCTGCTTTTTGATTTGTCAAAGCTGGTCAAAAACGCCAACGCCACCGCCGAGATGTTGAATGTTGAGCTTAAACCGACGCTAAAAGAGCTCAGCGAAACGCTTTCTGCGGTCAACGCCATCGTCAAAACCACAGACCACGGCTTTGATGTTGTCAAAACCGTTTTCGGTAAAACATTTGACAAGACAAAAGGGCTTGTGGCCGGCGTTATGCAAGGGTTCAAAACAGTAATTACACTATTTCGGAAATAAAAAGGAGAAATTAATATGTCAACAGGTAAATTTTTAACCGGCTTTATAATCGGCGGCGCGATAGGCGCGATTGCCGGGGTTTTGCTGGCGCCTAAATCAGGCGAAGAAACACGCGCCCAGCTTTCAAAAACAGCGAAAGAAACCGCTAAACGTACAAAAGAAACCGTGGAAGAAATCCAAAACAAAGCAGACGATGTTGTTTCTGACCTGCAAAAAAAAGGTGAAGAAATCAAAGGTCAGCTTGAAAAACTGCTTAACAAAAACGCTAAAAAATAGCGGCCCGGATTTTAACCTTCAAAATCAATGACGTCTTCGTGGTTGACAATATTTTTGCCGACGGCTTTTTCAAGCCCGGCGCGCGATGAATTGTACTCGTAAAGCGCTCTGTAATATTGCAGCTGCGCCTGCTGGTAGTTAATCTGCGAGTCTTTCAGCTCAATCGGGTTGCCCTCGCCCACGCTGTACCTGCCGAAGGAAAGTTCGTAGTTCTCTTTTGCCTGTTTGACACCCAAAATCGCAAGCGGCAGCTGGTGTTTCTTTTCTTCAAGCATCAGCCACGCCTCCTGGATTTCAAGGTAAATCGTGTTTTGGGTTATTGTTGCGCCGGCAAGCTCTTTGTCGTACAAATGCTGCGCCTCGCGGATTTCGTTTTTAATCAGCATACCGTTTATCATCGGAAAAGTCAGATACCCGCCAAAGTTAAAACCGTAGGTTGTTGTAGGCGTTGAACCGCCGTACTGGTACATCCCCTGAAAGGAAAGGTTCGGGAAATAGGATTTTTTAGCCAGCTGCACAACCTGACGTGTCCGCTCCACCCTGAGTTCTGCCGCTTTAAGTTCCGGTCTTGCCTCGCGCGCCGCGACAACACAGCCGTTGAAATCCATGTTCACCGGTTGATAATAAAGCCGTTCTGCCACGTTATACTCGTCAATAAACGGCACCCCCATCACATTGTTAAGCCGCGCAACCGCGATATTCACCGCATTGTTTGCGCGAATCAATTCCAACTTTGCGTTACTCAGGTTCACCTGCGCTATTGTCACATCAACTTTTGGCGTAAGCCCAACCTCGTAAGAGGCCTTCGCTCTGTCATAAAACTGTTCAAACCTTTCAACATTCTCTTTTGCGACCTGACGCTGCTCAAACGCAAACAGCAGATTGTAATACGCATCTTTGGTTTGAAAAATTATGGTGTTAATCGTCTCGGCAAGCGCGCTGCGGGCGGTTTCATATTCAAGCCGCCGGATAGTCGCCTGGTTTTGGGTAACCCCGAAATCATACAGCATCTGCTGCAGCGAAATCTGCCCTGTCAACCAGTAGTTGAATGTCGGGGTATCCTTGATGTCCGCGGCCAAAAATTGGAGCTGACGGATTTTTTGGTAGCTGCTTGTCCAGCTTACCCCCGGAAAATAATTTGCCCAAACCTGCTTTATCCGCGTGTCAGACGCAAGAATCTCCTGAAACGCCGCGTTAATTTCCGGGTTGTTCCCCAGCGCAAGCTTTAAACACCGCTCCAGAGTCATATCAATGTTTTGTTCAACGCCGCCGTGGATTACAAAGTCAGTGTTTGGCAGCACATGCTGCGACCCGGGGTACTCCTTCTCGTTTATCGGCGCGCCCAAACCAACAGAGCCGCTTAAAAATATTAATAAAAAAATCAATATTCTCATCGGTTTCTCCATTTTTCACGCAGCTTGATTTTGCCCTCCTCAATCATTGAGAAAAACGCCGGGACAAGGAATGTTCCGATAAATGCGACGGCTAACATACCGCCTGTGACAGTTGTTCCGATTGAGTGGCGGCTGGCAGCGCCCGCACCGCGCGCAAATATCAGCGGCAGCAGACCCAAAATGAACGCTATATTTGTCATCATAACCGCACGGAACCTCAAAGTCGCTGCCTGGATTGCGGCTTCGTGGATGCCAAGCCCGCTCTTGTACGCGTCTTTTGCAAACTCTATAATCAAAATCGCCTGCTTTGTACTCAATCCTATCAACATAACCAGCCCGATTTGCGCGTACAAATCAAGCGAATATCCCCACACGTACTGCAAGAACAACCCGCCGATTATCGCGACCGGTGAAATCAACAGAACCGCAACAGGCAGCGTCCAGCTCTCATACAGCGCAACAAGGAACAAGTAAATAAACACAATTGAAATCGCCAGAATCCCGCCCAGCTGTCCGCCGGATTGCTGCTCTTGGAACGAGGCCGCAGACCACGCAAAACTCATATCCTTCGGCAGGATTTCATCAGACAATTTTTCCATCGCTCTCATCGCCTGACCGGAGCTTATCCCCTGCTTGGCGTTACCGTTAATCGTCACCGTTTTGTACATATTAAACCGCGGATATGTGTACGGGCTGATGACTTCCTCTATATCAAGCACAGCCGCAAGCGGAACCATTTTACCGAGCCGGTTTTGCACAAACACTTTTTCCAAACTGGTCAAATCCTCTCTGAACGGCGCATCTGCCTGCACGTGCACACGATAAACCCGCCCGAATTTGTTAAAGTCGTTTATATAAGTTTTTGAGAAAAACTGGCCCAGCGTGCTGTAAATATTCAACACATCAACGCTTTGCGCGAGCGCCTTGTCCGTGTTGACGGTCAAAAGCAACTGCGGCCGGTTTGCCGTGTAAGATGTGTAAACCATCGCCAGCGACGGATGCCGGTTTGCCGCAGCAATCAATTTTGTCGCCTCCTCATACATTTGCTGCGGTGTTCTCTCACCGCCAGTGTCCAAAAGCTCATAACTGAACCCGCCGAACATACCCAGCCCCGAAATCGGCGGCGGCTGGAAACTTGCCACAATCGCGGACGGATAATTGCTGTATTTTGCCTGAAGCTGCTCCATAATTGACTGCGCGGAAAGCTTTTTGGATTTACGTTTGCTCCAATCCTCAAGCCTTGATATGACAAGCGCCGTGTGCTCACCGTTGTAACCTACCATTGTGATTACATTTCTGACGCCTTTCATTTTCATCATTTCGGCTTCAATCTCTTTTGCAATCGCATCTGTTCGTGCCGCCGTTGACCCGTCAGGGAGCTGGATTTGCGTGATGATTGCGCCGCGGTCCTCGTTCGGCAAAAAGCTTGGCGAGATTATCTTGAACATAACCAGCATCGCCAGCACAATACCGCCAAAAACCATCAGCGTAAGTTTTGGAGAATAAATGAACACCTTCACCGCTTCAATATATTTTTCTCTGACCGTTTCAAACCAGTCATCAAATTTTTGGATAAACGCAAAATCGGCTTTTTCCTTACCGGGTTTCAGGATAATCGAGCACAGCGCAGGCGACAGCGTCAGCGCGACAACAGCCGAAAGCCCGATAGATGTTGCGATTGCAAGCGCAAACTGCCGGTACATTTGACCTGATATCCCGCCGATAAACGATACCGGTACAAACACCGCCATCAAAACCAGCGATGTTGCAAGCACAGCACCAAACACCTCTTTCATCGTGATTTCCGCGGAATCTTTCGGGTCTTTGCCTTCTTGAATATGCCGCTGGGTGTTTTCAAGCACAACTATGGCGTCGTCAACAACCAGCCCGACCGCAACAACCATCGCAAACAGGATTAACAGGTTTATTGAGAACCCCAGAAATTTCATAAATATAAATACGCCGATGAGCGAAACCGGTATCGCGCAAAACGGGATAAACGCCGCGCGCGCCGTGCCAAGGAACAAATATGTCACCGCCGACACCAGTATTACCGCGAGCACAATCGCGTGCGCAACCTCTTTTATGGACTCGCGCACAAAGGTCGTTTCATCGTGGACCACTTCATACTCAAGCCCCGGCGGGAACCGCTTGCTGATTTCGGTTAGCCGTTTTTGCAGTTTGTTAACAGTTGATGGAGTTGCCCTCGGGGATTTTTTTTACGCTCAAAATCGCTGCCCGGGCGCCGTTTATCCGCGAGAAAAACGTGTAATCCTCGGACCCCAGCTCAACACGTCCGATATCTCTAAGCCTTATTTTTGAACCGTTCGGGTTCTCACGCACAATGATATCTTCAAACTGTTTCGGGTCAACAAGCCTGCCGGGGGTACGCATCGTAATTTGCAGCGATTGTTTGTTTATCATAGGTTCTTCGCCCAACCCACCCGGCGCCGCCTGCGTGTTCTGCGCACGAACCGCGTTCAAAACCTCATCAGGGTCAATCCCGAAGTTATTTATCTTGTTCACATCCAGCCAAATCCGCATCGCGTATTGCGAACCGCCGAAAGTCGTTACATCATCTGTGCCCGGGATACGGTCGAGTTCGCTTTCAATGTTGATTATAGAGTAGTTTGCGACATAAAGCGGGTCATAAACCCCGTCAGGCGAGCTTACCGCCGCCATCAAAATACCCGCACCACCCGTTGATTTGCGTACCTGAACCCCGAATCGCCGCGCCTCCTCCGGGAGCCTCGGCATTACAAGTTGGAGCTTGTTTTGGATGTTAACCATGTTCATTGAAGGGTTTGTACCTATCGCAAAATATATAGTCAGCGAATACGAGCCGGTCTGCGAAGTTGACTGCATATAAAGCATGTTTTCCGCGCCGTTGAGGGCTTCTTCAATCGGTGCGGCAAGGGTTTGCTCAACAACGCTGCCGCTCGCACCCGGATAAGTCGCCGATACAACAACCTGCGGCGGTGTAATTGACGGATATTCCTCCAACGGCAGCAGCGCCGCAAACAATATCCCCGCAAGCGTAATGACCAGCGAAACTACTATCGCAAGTTTCGGCCTTCTTATAAATAGGTATTTCACTTCGTTTTTTGATTTTTTCATTGATTAATCGCTATTTTTTACGTTGACCGGTTTGCCCGGCATTACCTTTTGAACCCCATCTACAACCACACGGTCGCCTGCCTTTAACCCCTCGTTAACGATGTAATAATTACCCTCTTGCGCGCCAACCTTGATATATGTCAAATGCGCCACACTCTCATCATCAACGGTGTAAACATACTTGCCCGCCTGATTTGATTGAACCGCAACCTGCGGCACAATAGGGATTTTGACCGTCTTGTTGGAAAACAGCTTTATTGTGACAAGCTCCCCGTTAATCAGCTCATTATCAGGGTTTGCGAAGGTGGCACGCATATTCACCGTGCCGGTTGTCTGATCAATAACGTTATCTTGAAAATCCTGAACCCCCGCTTTGCCGTAAATCTGCCCGCCCGGCAGCATCAACTCAACCTTGCGGTTTTTACTGTCGGCACCGTCGGTCTCTGTCAGCAGTGTGAAATCCTTGATTTCCAGCGGGAATGTGACAAATATCGGGTCGGTGCTGTTTATCGTCAAAATCGTTGAAGATGCCGGGCTGACGAAGTTTCCGACGGTAATTGTCATCATACCGACCTGCCCGTCAACGGTTGCGGTGACTTTTGTGTAGCCAAGGTTGCGCAGCGCATCGTTATACTGTGCACGGAGCATGTCGCGCTGGGCAAGCGTCTGGTCATACTGCGATTTTGAGATGTAATCTTTTGCAACAAGCTCTTTTGCCCGCACGTGCTGTTTTTCCGCCAGCGTGAGCTGCGCACGCAGGTTATCTGCTGCATTCTGGTACTCGCGCGGCTCAATCAAGAACAGCGGGTCGCCTTTTTTTACGTGGTCGCCTTCTTTAACGTAAAGCTTTTCCAAAAACCCTGAAATCCGCGCACTGATTGTAACCCTGTGCTGTGAAAGCACCCGCCCCGGCGCCTCAAACACACGGATGTTCTCAATTTCAGTGACTTCTTGCACCGAAACAACAGGGGTCGCCTGTTTTTTGTTTTTAAACGCACCGATAATCTGCCCGAATTGCCCGAACAGCATACGAAACAACACTATCGCGATTAATATACATAAAATTATAGTAATTCTTCTTTGCATGCTTACTATCTTATCATAAACATAAGAGATTGCAGTGCTTTTGCACGGTGTGAAATCTTATTTTTTTCGGGCTCGTCCATTTGCGCAAAAGTCAGTCCCGTTTCGTTTGAAATAAAAACGGGGTCATAGCCAAAACCGTTGCTGCCCGCTGGTTTTAGGGCGATTGTCCCGTGACACTCGCCGGTTGTTTGCGCGAGAATTTTGCCGGTCTTGTCCACAAGCGTTATTGCGCAGACAAATTTTGCACGCCGGTTTGTTTGGCCTTCAAGCTCTTTTAGCAGTTTTTCAATCGCCGCTTGTGATGTGGCGGCGTATCTTGCCGAAAACACCCCGGGCGAACCGCCAAGAGCCTCCACGCAAAGTCCGGAATCATCTGCAATCGCAGGTTTTCCGGTCAATTCGGCGGCCGCGCGCGCTTTTATCACGGAGTTTTCCTCAAAAGTCGCACCGGTTTCTTCAACATCAATGTCTACCGCGCTGCAATCAAGCCCCATTGCACGGAACTCCTCAACCTTGTGCGGGTTTGAGGTCGCTAATATTATCTCACTCACGCCCCAAACCTTCTTTGTCTGTTATGAAACTCATAAATCGCGTCGGAAAGCGACTGTTCATCAAACTCCGGCCAGTATTGTCTGGTCACAATAAACTCGGAGTAGGCAATCTGCCACAACAGGTAGTTTGAAACCCGCATCTCGCCGCCGGTACGGATTAAAAGGTCAGGGTCGGATGTGGTGTAAAGGTTTTTAGATATGGTGTTTTCGGTAATATCTTCAGGTCTAAGCTTGCCGGATGCGGCTTGCGCGGCAATCAGGCGGCACGCGTTGGTGATTTCCGCCCGCGCGCCGTAATTGAACGCTATTTGCAGCCGGACACCCGTGTTGTTTTTGGTTGTTTCAACCGCCTCGGACAGAACATCTTGTAATTTGCGGCTCAGCGCGGTCAAATCACCGATAAAGCTAATCACAATCCCGTTCGCATGCATCTCTTTCAGCTCATTTTTTATCGTGCTGGCAAGCAAATCCATCAAAAACGCCACCTCTTCCGGGTTGCGGTTCCAGTTCTCGGTTGAAAACGCGTAGACGGTCAAGGACTTAACCCCAAATTTGTCGCACGCTTGAATCGTTGATTTAAGCGCGTCAACGCCTTTTTTGTGCCCCATTGCGCTTGGCAGGCCGTGCTCTTTCGCCCAGCGGCGGTTGCCGTCCATAATTATCGCTATATGCTGCAAATTCGTTTCTTTTACTATATTTCTGACGGGGCAGTTTTTTTCAATAACATTCATAAACCAAATTGTACTACAAACATGTTTTTTGAACATTGTAACAAAAACTTAATAATTCAGAGGCAAAAAAAGCAATTTTTTGAGAGTTATATACTTTATATATACAAGAGAGATTTAAAGAAAGAGAGCAAACACAAATGGCAAAGTTCGGTTCACTAACTTCTAAACAAAACAAGGTTTTCAACACAGAAAACATTGCATATATCCACAAACGTGACAGACAAATGCGTTTCAACAACTCGCAAGACCCAATCCACTATGTGTTTGACGTTTTGGAAAACAGACCGATTAAAGTGTTGGCAAAAGAATTCGTAAAAGATTCGTTCTTTGAAGTCGCGAATTTCGTAACCAACATCGTTAGATAATCAATAAGGAAAAAGGAAAATAGAATAGGAAAGTTACAAAAGGCGCTGCGGGCGCCTTTTTATTTTGTCAAAACGGTTCAAACATTTTTGGCAGTTCTATATTAAATGCTGCGGCAAGTTTTACTATTGTTTCCAATGTCGGTGAGCTTTCACCGCGTTCAACATTACCCAAATATGCACGGCTCAAATCAGCTTTTTCGGCGAGAAACTCTTGTGTCCACCCACGTTTAGTGCGTTCCAAAAGAACTTTCATTCCAAAATTTTTTGCTGCGCTGCTAATTTTACTTTCCATTATGATAACTATAATAGCCTATTGACAAGATATATTCTACGTGATATAGTTATCATAAAGATGTATATATAATTCAGAAAAGAGGTTATATGGAAGAAAAATTACAAGAGTTTATGATAGAACTCGGGGAGATATCGTCGCTGTTTCGCGCGATGTCGCAATCTGTTTTTTATTGCTACGATTACGACAAAGGCACCACACACCTTATATCCGTTTCAGAACTTATTGACAAAAGACTCGGCAAACTCCACGAGAATATTGAATTCGCGTTACGAACTTGCGAAAACAAATAAAGTTTATGCTATAATTGAAACCATGAAAAAGACTATCGCATCTGGAATGAGGCCCACGGGCAAACTCCATCTGGGACACTATTTGGGGGTTATTCAAAACTGGGTCAGCCTGCAAGACCAATACGACTGCTACTTCTTTGCCGCCGATTGGCACGCGCTTACCACCAAATTTGACAAAACCGAAACCCTCGCCCAGGATACCCTTGATGTTATTACCGACTGGCTTGCAAGCGGGCTTGACCCCGCGCGCGCAACGCTTTACGTCCAATCGCTCGTCCCGCAAATCGCCGAGCTTAATATTCTGCTTGGCATGATTACCCCGCAAAACTGGGTCGAGCGCGACCCGACCCTGAAGGATTTGGTCAAAATGCACGCAGATATAAGCTACGGGATGCTCGGCTACCCTGTGTTGATGTCCTCGGATATTATGGCTTCTTTTCGCGTTAAAATATGTTAAGTTGTAATAAAAATGAAAAATCGGCTTTATTTTTGTATGGTGAGTGCCACAAGGAATTGACTGTTTGTTTTATAAAAACAAACTTTTTTATTGAGCCCGAGCCGGTTTTGAACGATTGCGCGCTAATCTGCGGCCTTGACGGCCAAAAAATGGGTAAATCCTTTGACAACGATATAAAAATTTCGGACACAGATGAGGTGACCGCAAAAAAGGTTATGTCCGCAATAACAGACCCCGCGCGCGTTCGCCGCGATGACACGGGCAACCCCGACCAATGCCAGGTCGCGTTTAAATATTGGCAGATTTTTGGCACGCCTGTACAAATTGAAGCAGCTCAAAGTGAGTGCCGCGCGGGTTCACGCGGATGCGCCGACTGCAAACGTCAACTTGCCGCGGTTATTAACGAAAAATTTGCACCCGTTCGCGAGCGCCGCAGATATTTTGAGCAAAACCAAGACGAAGTAAAACAAATTATCACCGACGGCAGCGCAAAAGCACGCGCCAAAGCACAAGAAACCCTTACGGAAGTTAAAAAAATTATAGGAATATACAGATGAAAAAAAGTACAACGATTAAGGCAAAAAATTTGATAAAAATTTACGGCGACCGCTCGGTTGTGAACGATGTCAGCTTTGAGATGAGCAAAGGCGAGGTTGTCGGCTTGCTCGGCCCAAACGGCGCCGGCAAAACAACAACTTTTTATATGGTTGTCGGGCTTGTCAAACCCAACTCCGGCAAGGTCCTGCTTGACAAACACAATATTTCATCCTGGACGATGGATACCCGCGCGCGCGCCGGGATTGGTTATCTGCCGCAGGAGGCGTCGATTTTTAGAAAACTCAGCGTGGAAGACAACATAAAACTTGTCCTTGAAATGAACGACAAGCTCACCGTCAACGAGAAACGGCACAAGCTGGAAGAGCTTTTGGACGAGTTTGGCGTAAAACGTTTGCGCAAATATTCCGCGGTATCGCTCTCCGGCGGGGAGCGCCGGCGGGTTGAGCTTGCGCGCGCGCTTGCCGCAAGCCCTGATTTTATCCTGCTTGACGAGCCTTTCACCGGTATTGACCCGATTGCAATCGGCGAAATCAAGGACAATATCCGCAAACTCTCTGTGGAAAAGGGTTTGGGCGTGCTCATCACAGACCACAACCCAAAGGCAACACTGTCTATCACCGACCGCGCATACGTTATTTTTGACGGTAAAATTAAAATTCAGGGTAAAAGTACGGATGTTGCTGTTGACCCTGTGGCCAAAGAATTCTATCTCGGGAAGGATTTCAAGCTCTAATGGCGGTAAAAGAAACGTGGCGGCTGCCAAAAATTACGATTTACGATAAATATGTGTTCAAGCAGGTGCTTTTTGCGACCGTGGCTGCGGTTTTGCTGTTCACCGTTGTGTGGATTGCGCCGGAGATGCTGCTTAACACAATAAAAAGAACCATCTCCGGCGTCTACGATTTCAAAACCGCCATAATGGTGCTGGTTTACGAGCTGCCGAAAATTCTTGGCCGGACGCTGCCGGGCGGACTGCTGCTGGGTACACTTTTTACCTTTGACAAATTGAGCAAAGACAGCGAGGTGACTATTTTGCGTGCGGTAGGGATTTCGTTTCAGCGTATCGCAGCGCCGGTTGTGCTTTTGAGCTTGATGGTCACAGGGCTGTGTTTTGTGATTTATGACAAACTGATTCCAATCTCCGCCCAAAAACTCAACGCAATCCACGGTTCAAGACCTTCCACCCAGTATATTTACAATGTGAAAGACGACGAGGGCGTGCCTGTAACATCGGTTATTGTCTCGCGCTATCAGGACAAGCGGCTGGAAAACGTTATTGTGCTTGACTTTGCACGCAAGGTTTATGCCGACGTCCACCAGCTGTCAGATATTTATTTTGCAAAACACGGCACCACCTTGCCCGACCGGTGGAATTTGACCGATATTACGCATTACAAGATTTCGGAAGACGGGATTTATTTTTATATCACTAATATCAACCAAATGGATATCCTGCAAGGCCAAACCGCCCAGGATGCGCGGACTTTGATGGAGTATTCAGCAAGAGATTTGAGCAAACAAGAGCGTACAATCACCAACGCCGAGCTGTGGAGCTACATAACACTTTTGAAAAAAGAGGGGCTGGACGAGGAATACAGGTATATGCTGAACAAATATTTTCAGCGGTTTATCAGCCCGTTTGTGTGCGTGCTGCTGTCGCTGATGGGCGTTATATTAGGGTTTAGCAAGCCGCGCGAGCAAAAAATCGTCGGGTTCACAATCGCAATCGGCGCTATCGCGCTGTATTACATCACGCTGCCGTGCTTTGATACACTGGCCGAAAAAGGCGTGCTGCACCCGTTTTTGACCGCAATAATCCCGTCGCTTGCGTTTTTGGCAGCGACCGTCGCGTTCTACAAATCCAAAGACCTATAAGAATGATTCAAACGAGTTGCGCTCGCGCGTCAGGTTTTTGAGGTCTTCGTACTCTTTCAGCGGGCTGTTTATGCTCTTGACGGATTTTACCGCCGGCGCCAAATTGATTTTGACCGGTTTGATTTGGGTTTTCGTCTCTTGCGCTACGAATTTTTCCAACCGAACCTGCTGACCTTTTAGCAGCGACTCATCGTTCATTTTTGCCGCACTCAATGCGATGAAACCGCCGGATTTTTTGTAGACAGGGTTTTCAGGGAAGACAATCTCGCGCGCAAGCTCGTTGCTGTAATCACCGCGGGAATGGCCGTGGCCTGCGCCGCTGCGGGTGATGTTCATTTTGATGTCATCGCCGAGTTTTGTGTCCGCACCGCCCATTGAGGTCCAAACATTTGTGTACCACTGCGCTTTTTCGGCGTCTGCCGGCTCTTGAAGCGCTTTCAGGTTCGCAAATTCCGCATCATAAGCCTGCGCCAAATCAGCATACTCGGCTTCGTAAGCCGCGTGGTCGGCCAAATATTTGTCGGTGTCAAAACCTTCCGCGCCGAGCGCTTTTTGAGTATCTTTGAGCACCGATTTTATCACACCGCGCACGCTCATTTCGTTCTCGTCAATCTCGCCGGCGTTATCTTTGCTCTCGCCTTGCGGGATGTCAAGCTCTGCGTGGTTCATCGTGATATAATACGCGTCGGAAATCTTTTCACGCAGGGTTTTCAGCTGCGCCTGACCGTTTCCGTCGAGCACATAGGTGCCGTTCTCGTCCATTTTGTAGTTGCTGAAAAGCCGCTGCGCTGCCGTGGAAAGATTTGACAAATCGGCCATACCGGCTTCCAGAGGCGCGTTTGCGCTGAGTCGTTCGCTGCGCGCCGCGGCATACATCGCGCTGCGCAGGCTTGCAATCCGGTTGTTGATCTGGCGCTTGTCAGATTGCATCGCGCTGTCATCCACGCGGACAATCCGTTTTTCGCCGGTTTTGAAAGTTTCTTCAATTGCAACATTTTTTATAGGGATGCTCAATTTTTCGCCTGTTGAGGTCGTAAAATTGGTCAAAGTTGTGAACGGCTGTTGGGTAATTCTGATATTGGCAGATTTTTGCGCCGTTTTTGCTGCTGCCGCTTGTGCTGCTGTTTTTGCAATCGCGTCTTGTTCGGCTTTTGCAGCTTCCTGCGCTGCTTTTGCCGCCGCCTCTTGTGCTTCTTTTGCTTGTGCTTCCTGCGCTGCGGCCTTCTCAATTGCCGCCTGCTCCGCTTTTGCTGCTGCCTCAGCCGCTGCCTGCGCCGCCGCTTTTGCTTCTTCAGCCTTCGCTGCTTCTTGTGCCGCTTTTGCAGCTGCCTCTTGCGCCGCTTTTTGTTCAGCTTTTGCAGCTGCCTCTTGGGCCGCTTTTGCCACAGCTTCCGCGATTGCTTTTTCAGCCGCTTCTGCCGCCGCTTTTGCCGCTTCTTCCTGCGCTTTTCTTGCTTCCGATTGAGCCTTTGCTCTTGCTATCGCAGCTTCCTGCGCGGCTTTTTTCAATTCCTCCGCACGTTGCTGCGCCTCTATTTCTGCTTGTTTGACGCCTTCAAGGAACTTATCGTGGCTTACGCCCATCATTTCCTCAAACTTGTCAAAAATCTCCTGTTCGGTCACCGATGTTACATCGGTGTACGCCAGCATTTGCTCGATAGCCGCAAAACAGCACGAGCAAACGTAGTTTGAAATATTGTTCAAAGTCGCGGTGACTTTTTCAATCATGGTTGCGTAGATTTTTTCTTCTGTTGTATCGCCTTGCTCTGACCAATACTCGCCGTTTTCTGCGCTGGGTTTTGCCTGTTGGAGCTTTGTCAAATCCAGTGCGATACCGCCGAGCGCATCATAGGATTTTTGAAGCTGATCGTAGTCTACAATCCCGTACTTGCTTAAAAATTGCATCAAATTAGTCGCCGAAACGTAGTTTTGCGCATTTTCCGGCGCGGCATAAACCTTGTTTGACAAATCAATCAGCGCGAATTGCTCTTTGCCCTCGGCGTATTCCAGAAGCGACGCCGGTGTGAGCTTGAAATAAACCTCGTTTTCAGCAACCTCGCCGCTGTTTTGGAGAATTTGCTCACGCAATTCATCGTAATTAATGTTGAGTTTGGTCGTCAAACTCAATAATTTAATCTGATTGTTTGAAATATCCATACAGTTACTCCTATTATGTTATTTCTATATACGGACAATATATTGCAAAACTTTATTTTTTTTGTATAATTGTTTACATAAATTTACGGAGTAAATAGTGAAAGTTTCAGGGATAAAAGAATGTTTTTCAAAAGCGGCCGCCTTCCTTGACAGCCCAAAAGTTGTGGGTGCTCTGGAAAAGCGCGCGCCGTTGATACTGATTGGCGGCGGCGGTACGTTTGCGGCGGTTGATACGATAAAAAACGCGCCAAAAGAACAAAACGAGCGCAACGCGTATTTTTTGAAAAACACAATTATCACAGCCGCGGCGCTGGCCGGTTCAATGCTTGCGGTGCGCGGGCTTGCGATAAACGGCCACAGAATATTCAAAGGATTGGTTGAAGACACCGTCCACCACGTTCACAAATGTGCGGACGAGCTGGGTGACGCAGCCCACAAACATATCCACAAACACGCGGACGAAGCAGGCGAAGCCGCGCACAAACACGCGCACCACGCCCATAAACACGCAGAACACGCCGAAGATGCCGCGCACAAATGTGCGCACCACGTGCACGAGCACGGCGAGACCTGCGGCTGCGGACATGACCATGAAGATTTTAAAACAATCCTGAGACTAACTGCGCTTGGCGTACTGCCCGTTGCAGGCGGAGTTTTAGGCGGTGTGGCCGCGGACAAAATCACCGGGCTTAACTCAAAAAAAACGACTGCCGACAAATTAAAAGAGGGACTTTTCCAATTCCTCGCAAATATTGCTTTGTGTAACGTAGGTGCGGCTGTTGCGTTGGGTATAGGTAAATTGCTTCACCAACAAGGGCTCATCAAAAAACTTGAAGGCGCGCCCAAAATGGCGGTTATGCTCGCAGGTGTTGTCGGTGCAGGGGTTATCGGCGGCAGCGCGATAGCAAACCATATCAGCAAAAAAGTTATTAACCCCGCGTTTGGCGAGGAAAGCAAAGGCAAACTCTACGACGAGCGCAAGCCAGAAGCCCTTGATGTTGCGCTGCATGTTGACGATTTTGCAACCTCGGGTGTTGTTGCAGGGTTCAAATGGATAGCGCCTATCATCCCGCTTTTCTACTTCATCTCGGGCTACCGCACAGGTATAGGTTATCGTAACGGCCAGCTCTGCACACACGTTCACCTGCCGCTGCCAAAGAGTATGACGCAATTTGCGCACGGTTCGGGATAATATAGTTGGATGCCGGAATTTATTATTGAAGAAGGAATAGAGGTTTTTGTCCTTGTTTATGCGGTTCTGTTTGTTGCATCGCTGATTCGCGCACATTTTGATGTGAACAAAATCAAGGATTATATGGGTTACGGGCTGGCTGTTGCGATAGGCAGCGTGACACCGTTTTGTTTTTGCGCGGCACTGCCGCTGTTTATCGGGTTTGTTGAGGCCGGAATCCCTGTGCAAATCGCGATGACATTCCTGATTGCATCCCCTTTGATAAACGAAACCGCCATTGCGCTGCTTATGCTCCACAAAGCCTGGATAACTCTGGCAATCTACGTTTCGGCCGGCGCTATAATCTCAATTGCGGGCGGACATTTTTGTAAAAGGTTTAAAATAATGCAAACCGCATCCGCGCCTGTGTGCACATGCGGCAAGTGCGGCTCGGGTAATTGCGCCGCCGGCATGTCTAAATTCCGCTACGCGCTGCATTATACAAACCAAACCATAAAACAAATCGGCCCCTATATCCTAATCGGGCTGGTGTTTGCCGCGCTTATGCAAGAATTTATCCCGCAGGAGTTTTTTGTTAAATACCTTGGTGGGCAAAATCCTTTCTCTGTCTTGATCGCCGCAACGGCCGGGATTTTTATCTACGCAGACCACGACAGCATTTTGCCAATCGTGCAAACGCTGCTGACAAAAGGGGTTCCGCTCGGCACCGCAATTGTTATTATGATGAGCACAACAACCATCTCGCTGCCGAAAATAATCGTGCTTAACAAGCTCCTCGGCACAAAATTGATGGCACTGTTTATGCTGTACTTGTTTTTGGCGTTTATTTTGGTGGGGTATATTTTATGAAAAAATGGCTGGTGGTTTTGTTTTTGCTGGCAGCGCCTGCCTGGGCGATAGATATAACGCGCAAAGACGGGATTTATCATATTGTACTCAAAGGCGAAAAAATCAAAAAACGCATTGAGTTTATTGCATCCGAAAACCTTGTCACAAACCGCGAGGCGCACAAAAAATCCGGTGCGATTTTGACCGTCAACACAGGGTTTTTTGACCCGAAAAACGAAAAGACGGTCTCTTATATCGTGACCGGCCGCCAAACCGTTGCCGACCCGATTTTGAACGAGAACCTGCTTAAAAACCCCGTTCTTAACCAAAATATTGATAAAATCCTTAACCGCACGGAGCTGCGCGTGCTTGAATGCCACGACGAATGGAAATATGAAATCGTGCCGCACACCGCTCCGGTGGATTTTGGCTGTACAATTGTGACCTCAGCGCAGGGCGGGCCGCTGATTTTGCCCGAGCTGCAGCTGGAGGAAGAATTCTTTGTTGTGATGGAAGACGATACGGTTGTGCGCGACAGCGCATCGGTGTTTCGCAAAACAGCGCGCACCATTGCTGCGCTAAAAGACGGCCGGCTGCATATTTTAATAATAACAAACGACAACCCGATGGATATATACGAGGTTCAATCGCTTTGCAAAACGCTCGGGTTTGAACGCGCGCTTGCCTTTGACGGCGGCGGCTCAACATCAATGAATTACCGCAAAAAATACAATGTGGTCTCAGAAGGCGAAGGCAGAAAAGTTAAGTCGTTTTTGATAGTGCGCTGAGGGGCAAATATGTCAGATTGCATCGCTCAGTTTATCCAAAAATTCGGCGTTGTGTTTGAGCGTGTTTTCGGTCGCGACAATTGAGTAAACCGGTTTGCCGGCAAAAATATAGTTTGCCGCGTTGTAAATATCGTCGGTCGTTATTGTGTCAATCGTCTCAATAAGTTTGTTGTCAAGCTGTGGCCCGTACGGCGTCTGCGCGCCGAAAATCAGGCTTTCAGTCTTGCCGTATGCGGTTTCTGTCCCGCCCAGCAGTTTGTTTTTAAGGTTTGTTTTCGCGTTTTGCAGCTCTTCTTCGCTGACTTTTTCAGTTTTGAGCAGGTTGATGTGTTTGTTGAACCCGTTAATTGCCTTTTGGACGTTATCGTAGCTGACTTCACCCGTGTCGGTGTTTTCGGTCGTTGTTTTTATAAAAAGTTGTATCGCCGTTGTCGCGTCGTATCTGACACGCTCTGAGCCCACATTGTATGCGAGTTTTTGCTGTTCGCGCAGGTCGCCGAACAATCTTGACGATGGCCCGTCGCCCAAAATAATGTTGAGCAGCCGCATTGCGACCTTATCTTTTATATTATCGTTTGTGCGGAATTTGTATGCCTGAATGATTTGCGCCTGCGGTTTTGCGTGAGTGTCGGTGAGCACCTTTGTTTGCTCAACCGGTGTGAAGTTTTCGTTGAACACATATTTGGGTTCTTTGACCTGTTTCATTGTGCCAATCTCTGCGCAAAGCGGGCGGAACATCTCTTTTGGCGCCGATATGGCAATTTTTCCCCGCGCGCCCGATATCAGCGCCGCGTGCAAATTGACAACATCTTGCAGCTTCAAACTGTCAAGGTTTGCTATAATTTCATCCTTGCCTATGCCGGCATACATACCTTTAAAAAGTTCGGAAACCAATTTGTCGGCTGCCGATTTTTCAGTCATCATAAGCATGTTGCGCATGTTGTTCTTCGCCTTTGTAAATACTTGTTCATCAAACCGCGGCGTGTAAAGGACCTCTTTGAGCGCCTGCATTGCAGAGACGGTATCTGCGCAGTCAAAATCCACTTCTGCCATAATCCCCTGATCATTCGCGGAAACACTCAGCCCGATTGCGTTTTTGCCAAGCTCTGATTTGAAAAGCGTTTCGTCTTTAGCTGCGGTCCCCTCGCCTAACATCAGGTTCAAAATTTCGTAGGCCGCCGGGTTTGCCTTGATTGGTGTATCGCATTTAAAGGAAGCGCTGATATATGCGTTGTTTGTCGGGATTTCGTTCATAATCAATCGGATATTGTTTGGGAATTGATATTCCTTGACGTTTGCGGGGTTGACTACCTGTTTGCCGGTAAAACTCACCGGCCCGTTTGATTTTGCTGCCGGATGCACGACTGTTACCGCAGCCTTGTTCAAATCCATGTATTTTTTCGCCGCCGTAACAATATCTGCGCCGGTCATGTTGTTGACAATCTGCTCGTAATTCGCCAGATACTCAAAATCATTATCGAGCAGGCTTTCGCCGATAAGACTGTTGGCAGCCGATGACACTTCAAGTGCTTTTGAGTAGTCTTTAATTAAATTTTTCTTGATAATCTGCATTTCTTCTGCCGTCGGAGGGTTGATCTGAACGCCGTAAATCTCATCCCAGATGGCTTTTAAGGCAGCATCGCAGTTTTGTTCCGTTGTTGTCGCCGCTACCAGCAAAGCCCGCCCGTCGGTTGCTTTTGTGCTTATTTTATAATCGCCAACATCAGGCAATGCGCTGTACTGTTTAAGTCTCCCGCGAATCCTCCCTGCCGGCCCGCTCAAAAGCATATCCAGCGCATCTGTTAAAACCTTTTCCTTGCCGTTGTTATTCGCCGGCCCGTTGAAACCAATCATAATAGTTGTGCCGGTCGCTTTGTCGCTTTTGATATCCTCGCGAACGGTCTGCTGTATCGGCTTTAACTCTTCCTGATACCTTGTCTGCGGTGCTTTGCGAGTTGAGGTGAAATATTTTGACGCAAGCGCAACAGCTTGTTCCGGCGCTACTTCGCCCGTGATGACGGTTGTCATGTTTTCCGGATAATAATTATTATTGTAATAATCCACCACATCCTCGCGCGTAATATTATTTATGTTCTCAACAGTACCCGCAACCAAATCAGTGGATGTGGATTTGATTCCGTAAAGATTTTTAATCGTCGTATTCTCGGCAATTGCACGCGGGTTTGACAAAATCATGTTAATCTCGGAAGATACAATCCCTTTCTCCTTGTCAAGCTTCTCTTGCGTAAACAGCGGTGATTCAAGCATTGATGCGTGCATTTTCACCTGGTTTTCAAAATCGGTTTCGTTCAAAAGATTAGAGCTTATGTAGTAATCGGTTTTTGCAAAATCGGTGCTGGCGTTTGTATCGGCGCCCATTTTGTCAACCTGTTGGAAAAAATCACCGTTTTGACGATGGACAAAGCCGACCCCGTGCAAAATGCGCTCGATCCGGTCAAGCCCCGAATCGACGGTGACGATGAAATTTTCCTCTTCCGCCTTGATGACGCTGGCCACGCGTTCCGTCGTCTCGGAAAGTTCCGGGTACGGTTCATTCATCAGATCGGC
>QMCD01000440.1_pt1 | contig 28948 bp, 29 predicted proteins | sample 1821841 | NCBI WGS metagenome assembly QMCD01 (sample SAMN01991225, study PRJNA193472) | Termite gut metagenome, whole genome shotgun sequencing project. | isolation source: worker | host: Macrotermes natalensis | reverse complement strand
GGTCGAGCCGCGCCGAGGAGCTTGCCGGAGGCCCCGGAGCGGGATTGGACGGCATACTCTCCTTTTTTTGTTCCTTATAAACGTTGATAAGGTTGCCGAGATGCGAATTTTGCGCAATAAGGTTGGTGGTGCAAAGGAGCAAGAATAGGAAAGCAATGATGAGCCGCATGATGGTAGTCCATGTGTAAGCCCGCTTCCGTAGCGGGAGAGCGGGGGGAAGATTTCGCATGGAGGGTACGAAAAGTGCCCTTCTGAGTCAAGAGCAAAAAGCGGGGCGGTTCCAATGAAAAAAACATGCTTGACAATCCATGACCGGGGCATGACAATGCGGGCATGACATGCCGACTCCGTTTTTTCCTTGACAACCCCACCCAAGCACCGATCTCCGTTTCCGTCCTATCGGGAATCTCGTTACACGAGGCGGCTGCCCGGGCCGGCTTGCCGCTGCGAAAAAACTGCGGCGGGCAGGGTACATGCGGCCAGTGCAAGGTGATGATCGACGGCCAAGAGCGGCTCGCCTGTCGCACCGCCGTCGACCGCGATCTCGATATTGTCGTTCCAAGAAGTTCTCTCGGCATTGAAAAGATTTCCGTTACTACCGAAAGTTCAAACGTCTCCATCGGCTCAGTCGCCTGCGACCGCGATCCCTCCTACCAATTCGGCATCGCACTGGATATTGGCACGACGACACTGGCGGCGGATATTTTGTGCCTGTCGGAGACGCCACTCCGTGTTTTGGCCACCGTTGGCCGGGCCAATCCGCAACGGCGGTTCGGCGACGACGTGATTTCCCGCATCCAAAAAATCATCGAAGACCCGACCGGCCTGGCCGAAATGCAAACGCTGATTCTCGATGCGGTCGGCGAAATGTTTCACGAGCTTGCCCAGTCCATCGGAATGAACACGGCGGAAATCGCGCTCCTTTCCGTATCGGGCAACACGGTCATGGAGCATATTTTTCTCGGCATCGATCCATCGCCGCTCGGTCTTGCGCCGTTCAAGGCCCCAGTGTCCGAGTTTCCCGTTTGTCGCGGCCATGAAATCGGTTTTCACGCCAACCCCGAATGTGTTATTGAAACAATGCCCATCTTTGCTGGCTTTGTCGGCGGCGACATCGTGGCGGGCGTGTCAGCCCTAGGTCTGCCGGAAGCGGACGCGACGGCCTTGTTCCTCGACATCGGCACGAACGGCGAAATGGTGCTTTGCCATCACGGCGAGCTTTTCACGGCGGTAACAGCGGCGGGGCCTGCTTTTGAGGGCGGACGCATCGAATTTGGGATGACGGCCTCGGCAGGGGCCATCGACAAAGCGGCGTTTCACGAGGATGGCACGGTGACGCTTTCAACGATTGCCGGAGTACCCGCAAAAGGAATCTGCGGCAGCGGATTGATTGATGTTGTTTCGGAAATGCTTCGTCATGGTTTGATCGGCCCCAATGGCCGTTTTCAAGTCAAGCCGGATTCGCCGTTTCTCTCACGCTGGAAAATCATCGACGATCAACCCGCTTTTGAGCTTGTGCCGCGAGAAGAATCCGGGCGAAAGGAGGCCATTCTCTTGACGCAACGCGATATTCGACAACTTCAACTTGCAACGGGCGCGATTCACAGCGGCATTATTCTGCTCCTTCGCCAACGAAATTTGACGGTCGACGAGATTGACACATTCTACGTGGCCGGCGGCTTCGGCAGTTTTATCAAGCCCGAAGCCGCGCAGCGAATCGGTTTGCTGCCGAAAACAATTCCGCTTGAAAGAGTTCGGTTTTGCGGCAATACTTCCCTTGCCGGAGCAAGATTGGCTTTAGTGAACACGGGCTTTCGCGCCGCCGCCTCGGAACTTGCCCGGCGTGCGAAGCATGTCGAACTGGCCACGTTGCCCGATTTTGCAACAGTTTTTGCGGAGTCGATGATATTTTAATCGTTGTAGAAAGCATGATGAAATTTGCCATTTGTAACGAATTATTTGAAGGCTGGAACACGGAAAGCGGCTTCGACTTTGCCCGGATGTTCGATTTCGCGGCCAAAGTCGGCTATGAAGGTGTGGAAATCGCTCCATTTACCGTAGCTCCGTTTGCCGGAAACCAAAACGCCTTTCATATTTCCGCGGCACGGCGGATTAAAATTCGCAGGCTGGCGGAAAAAACCGGCCTTGAAATCACCGGCCTGCACTGGCTGCTGGCGAAAACGGAAGGCTTTTATCTGACCTCGCCCGATGCGGTTGTGCGGCAGAGAACGGCAGATTATTTTCTTGAATTGATCCGTCTCTGTGCCGATCTGGGCGGAAAGTTTATGGTGCTCGGTTCGCCGCAACAACGCAATCTTTTGCCCGGCGTGACATTGGAGCAGGCTCTTGATCATGCCGCCGCAGTGCTTTCTCAGGTCGTGCCCATGCTGGAAAAATGTGGCGTGCAAATCGCGCTCGAACCCTTGTCACGAAAAGAGACGGATGTGCTGAAAAATGCCGCCGAGACGGTCAAACTGATCGAAAAAATTGATGCTCCGAAGCACATCGCCCTACATTTGGACTGTAAGGCCATGGCCGACGAGGCGATTCCCATGCCGGAATTGATTCGGCAAAACCGTGAGCATTTGGTTTATTTCCATGTCAATGACCCAAACCTACAAGGGCCTGGTTTCGGCGAATTGCAGTTTGAGCCAATTTTGCAGGCCCTGTTGGACGTGAATTACAACGGCTGGGTTTCCGTCGAAGTTTTCGACTACACGCCGGGCATTGAAATGCTGGCAGAAAAAAGCCTTGCATATCTCAAAACCTGCTTGGGAAAAGTAAGCCGGAGCGACGATTGAAAATAGGCCATGCCACATCGCTCCGGGGCGAGAAGGAGTGAACGCCCTATGATTTGGCGTTCCGGTATTCTTAATTTTCACAAAATCCGCTCACGTTTCCTCTTGTCCGTACCGGGTATTTCGTGTAAGTTGTCGGAATGTATTCTTCTCCGCGTAAAATTTGACCCGAAAACATCATGTCCAAACACCTCTTTATACTCTTGCTCTTTTTGTGCTTCATTTGCCCGGCCTGTGCGAAGGAACCCGATGCAATCAAGTCACCGGAAACCGTCAACAATGTTGAGCTTGCGGCCAAACTCGATGATGCCAAAACCTTTGAGGACATCGAGAGTTACTTGCAGGTTCTGAGCAAAAACCTTCAGGCTGAAGTCAGCAAAATAGAGAAACGGGGCAAAGCCACTTTTGAGACCGTGGCTCCCTATATGAAGACCATGGCCGAGCAAACCGTGGCGGCCGGCGAAAAATTGCTGGCCCTCGCTTCGGATGACGCGCAGCGAAAAGAAGCCTACCTTCTCCTGATCCAAGGCCTGAAAAGTCTCGACGATCAGGAAACGAACAGAAGCATTGAGAAGCTGAAAAAAGAGCGTAACCTGTCCGAGGAGGACGCCCAAAACCGGGACATCATGCTCCAGTTGGTTTTGAAGGCACTGGAAGTCGAAAGTGAAGCGAAAAAGCGGCTTGTGGCCCTGCTGGCGGAACTCGAAAAGGATGGACGATTCGCCGAGGTGGTTGTACGCGAAAAATTTGGACAGTTCATGGACCGTGCCATGCAATTTTACGGCGAATTCAATTCGGAAAAATTCGAGCTGTACAAAAAAGAAGCCAAGGATTGGGCCAACGAAAAAATGGAAGGCGTTAATCCGATGGTCATTTTTGAATCGGTCGTCAATTTAGCCGGCACGGAAAAAGCCCTCGAAGTTGATCCGGCCTGCACGCAAAAGACGTTGGATGAAATGATCGCTTTTGTCAAATCCACGGAATGCCAACTGGGGGCCAGAGAAAAATCCGGCATAGTCGCCTATCTTGAAGATACAAAAAAACATGCGCCCGGAACGATGTTGAACCTTTATGGCAAAACGCTGGACGGCAAGGATTTTGACTGGAAATCGCTGCGTGGCAAATACGTGCTGGTCAAATTTACGGCATGGTGGTGCGTGCCCTGCAAAATGCAGCTTCCCTACATGAAGGCGGCTTACTCAAAGTACAAGGACAAAGGCTTCGAGATCGTTTCAGTCTACGTTTTGAAGAATCAGCAGAGAATGCAACGCGGCAATGCGGAGGAAAAGCAGCCGTGGATTTGCTTGTCCGAAGATGTGTCGACCAAGGCGGGTATGGCACCGCAAAGTGACGCCTTCGCCATCCAGGCCGTGCCGACGATGTTGCTCGTGGATAAGAATGGCATGGTGATTTCAACCGAAGTGCAAGGTCCGAAGCTGGAGCAAAAGCTGGCGGAACTGCTTGGGAACTAGGGATGGAATGACGAGTTGTCGACCAAGTCAAATGCTTTTATGAACCGCATCCATGTCGCATTGGTTTTACTACAACAAAGATGGAGAAAAAGTTGGCCCGGTCTCCGGCATGGCGTTGAAGGCGTTGGCAAGTCAGGGACATCTCAGGCCGGAGACCGTCTTGGAAAACGCCGAGGGACGCCAAACTCCGGCGGAAAAAATAAAAGGACTCGAATTTCCACCGCCTGAGCCGCCCGCGATACCGCCATTGGCCTCGCACAGCCAGTCCGCAGCCGCGTCAACCGGCGCAAACGGAACGGCAAGCTCCGTGGCGACAAATACGGCGGCGACAAATCTAGCGGCAAAGCAGGCCGCTTTCGATCTCGCGGATAAAATCATGAGTCCGTACCAACCGCCGACCACGGCCCAAGGACAAGTTCAGACCACCGAATTTCCCCGGCAGCCGCCCGCCCAGTACCCCTTGGGGCAGCAACCTGTTGAGCCGCAGGTCTTTGGACAGCAAAACGATTGGCCACAAACCTTTGGGAATGTGCCGTTTGGCCCGCAGACAGTCGCTCCGCAGTCCGTCACCCCGCAGTCGGTGGCCACACAGGCAGAGGGACAATTGCCGCCTTTTGACTTTCAAGCGTTTGGGCAGTCCTTTGACCTACAGTCCGTCGGCCAGCCGCTGGCGTCACAGCCGTTTGGGCAGCAAGCTGCGCAGGCATCGATGTACACGACAAATTTTTTTGGATCGAGTGGGTCGGGCTACGATTATGAGCGGATCGCTGAAAAGCAACGTTTGTCGTCGTGGTCCGTTCTGGCTTGGCTGCTCGCCGGGGGATTCGCCATGTTCCTCAGTCTCGGTGGAGATGTTGGCCTCGTGGCTCTTAGTGGATTGTTGCGGTTGACGGCAGTAGCTTTTTCGCTCTTTTGCGTGTGGACTTTGGCCGCCGCGCTCCAATATGGTATTGCTGCTCGTATTGGGTTTATTCTGTGTCTTGTTCCAGGTGCTGTACTATTATTACCTGCACTGATCCCTTTGTATTTTGTCTATGCTCGTGCCGGCAGAGTCCTCAAAAAAGCACGATACCGGGTGGGCCTTATCGGGGCGGACATGAAACAGTTCAGGCATCGCCCAATCATACCGGAAGGAATAAAAGTCTCGCTATTCATTCTAGGTATGCTCTGTATTCCGGTGTGGCTTGTCTTTTTTGTCGGCTTTGCCACGACAAGGCCCGTGATCGTAAAAGAATACGTTCCCGCCGTCACCATGCCACTTTCTGAGGTATACTATAATGTGGAACACAATTTCAGTATTCGCTATCCGAAAAACTGGGAGATCGCCGAACACCCTGAAACATTCCCAGATGCCCTTGTCGCAGGCATTGGCCCTGAAAAAGACGGGGTTATCCCTAATTTTAATGTGATAACAGAAACAAGTAGACGCAATGAAGTTGAACTGGCCAAACGGCGGCCGTGGGCATACAAAAAAGCCGCCCAAAGAAACTATAAGAATCAATTTAAGGCAGAGGGAACGACTGTTATTTTCAACGATTACCGAATCGCCAGCGTAGCCGGCATCGATGGCGTCTTGATTCATACGACTCATGCCGATCCTGATGGCACGAAGGTGGAGTTATTGCAAGTGATGTTTTATCATAATGGCAGAATGTTCAGTGTTTCAACGGGAGACGGCACTGAAACTTTCGAGCAGAACCGCCCGATATTCGATTCGATTATTACGTCAATCCGTTTCGGCGGTCAAGCCGAGCGGCCAACGGTTGTCAAGGCGGAGCCGAGAATCACAAAACCGGCGGCCACTCCACCACCAGTCCGCCCACGAACCGCCCCCCGCCCGGAAGGAGCGGAACCGCCGAAAAGCAAGGAACCCGATCTTCGCGGCACTTTTTTTGACACCGGGAAATGAACGGTGAATGACCGATGCCCCGACCTGAAAACTATCCACCAACCACTAGCCCAAACAATGAAGCCATGAAATGTCTCGTCGTTTCCCCTGAAAAAACCGTGCTCGATGTCGAAGCCACCTCCATCGTGCTGCCTCTGTTCGACGGCGAGTGCGGCATCATGCCCCATCATGCGCCCATGATCGCCCGGCTCGGCGCAGGCGAACTTCGTATCAAAGGCGTCGACGGCACGGACACGCACTATTACGTCGAGGGCGGCTTCGTGGAAGTGCTCGAAGACGTGGTCGCGCTCTTGACCATGCACGCCCAGCCTGCCGCCGAACTGAGCGTGGAGCAGGCGGAGCAGCAATTGCAGGCCATTTTGGAAAAGTCCGCCGGCACGTCGGAACTGGCCGCCTTGAAGGAAGAACGACTCGCCGGTCGCCGTGCCCGGCTGCGTGTCGCAAAAAAAATGGCCGACAAAACGCGGCCCTAAGCTACTTGCGCTGTAACCACACAGGAACCACGCCGCAGCCGTGTAGCGTGAACGGAAAGCCATGCCGCAAGATTCGGGCCAAAGCCTCAAGCACGCCGCCATTTTTGGTTTCGGAGCCATGCTGATTCCGATTTCCGGCGTGTTGCTCCTGCCGCTCTACGTCAATTATTTGACGCCTGCGGAGTTCGGCACGCTGGAGCTTGTCAACAGAATTGCGAACGTGCTCTGCATCTGTTGCCTGTCGGTCGGCGTCTACCATGCCACCGGGGCGTTCGCCATGCAAGCGAACGAACAGGAGCGTGGCCACGTTGCCGCAACCATGCTCCTGTTTTATCTGCTGGCCGCCCTGCCAGCCCCGGCAGTTTTCTTGCCGCTCTTGACCGTTTTCTGTCGGTATTTTCAAGTCGATGATTCTTCGTTGCTTCTTTTTGCCGTGGGCGGCAATTTTGTCGTGTCGACGCTCGAAATCCCCTACGTACTCATGCGTTGTCGCATGGAATCGCTCGGATTCGTGATCGTGACTTTTCTGCAATTCCTGATTCGCGTGCTGGGCACGATTGTCGCCGTCGCATGGTTCGGCTGGGGCCTCTGGGGCGTGATCGGCATGTACTGGCTTTCCGGCGGCCTGTTTTTTGTGATTCTTTTCTGGGCGGAATTCCGACGAGGAAGTATGGTTCCCGACTTGCGACTTTTGGGACCGATCACAAAATTTGCCTTCCCCTTTCTGCCGGGCGGGCTTTGCACCTTTGTTCAAATGAACGCCGACCGTTTTTTTCTCGCTCGGCATTTTGACTTGGATGAAGTCGGCATTTTTGCCCTGGCCGCGAAGCTGGCCGGTTGTGTGGCCTTGCTCAGTGCCTTGCCGCTGGAGAGGGTATGGTTGGTCCGGCAATACAAAGTGCTGCCAAACGAGGACGGGCCTGCGGAAGCGGCACGGTGGCTGACGCTCATCGCTGCCGTCCAACTCGCGGTAGGCCTCGCGTTGTCGTTATTCTGCCGCGAACTGCTCACCGTCATGGGAAAAGACGAGTATGTGCGTTGCGCCGATGTCGTCCCCGTCTTGGTGCTGGCGGAATTTTTTCTCTACGCCGTGTATGTGCTCGAAGGCCCCATGTTGGTGTATCGAAAAACCATTTGGAAATTTTATCTCGGCCTGGCCGCTACCTTCCTTGTGCTGATGCTGCTTGCCTTGCTCGTGCCATCGTTCGGTTCAATCGGTGCCGCCGTTGCCTTGCTCGCTTGTTACGTATTTCTGGCCGGGGCATCCTGCTTGTTTTCACAGCGACTCAGATGGATTTCCTACCAGTGGCGGAAACTGGCAGTGCTGCTGTCGCTCGCCGTTTTGCTCTACTTTGCCGCGGAATACTCCTTGAACGACACCGACTTCATCCTGCGAATGACCGTCAAAATTCTCCTTTTGTCCGTTTTCTGTTCCCTAGCCGCCCTATTCCGTCCGTGGCGTCTGAAGCCCGGCCCTTCCCGTTTGGGAGAATGCTAGACGCAGTGGCACTCGTCAACGATCTCCGCGCAATCGGAGCTTGCGGAACACCTCGTTTTGAGGTAAATTGGACGGAATGAAATGTCAAAAATGCGAAAAAATGGCCACGTTCCACATTACGGAATTGACAGGCTCCAAGCCGCATGAGCACCATCTGTGCGAAGAGCACGCGCGGGAATATCTCAACGATTCTTCGGAGCAGGGCAAACAGGTCAGTAGCCTAGCGGCGACCTTGGTTGAGGGTATGCCCAAGCCCGCCGCCATCAGCAAGGCGGCCAGCGAGCTGAAAGAGCTTGACCAGCAGACTTGTCCGACCTGTGGCATGACGTTTTACGATTTTCGCAGCCGCGGGCGGCTGGGCTGTCCCGCGGACTACGATTGCTTTTCCAAACAGCTCGACGCGCTGATTCTCAACATTCATGGCGAAACGGAGCATGTCGGTAAGGTCTCGCTCCGGGCAGGCAAGGAGCACAGCCAGAGAACGCAACTCATCAAACTGCGCCGCGACCTCGACGAGGCCGTTCAAAGCGAAGATTACGGCTGGGCGAAGGAACTGCGTGACAGGATAAAAGAGATTGAAGGGGGCGAGGAATCGGGATCGGAGCCTCGCTCGTAAGGAAGCGGTGACGGCGCGGGAATGACGCAGCCATGTCTTTTTGCCTGTTTCCGCTACGAAAAGCAAGATTCCCCACTGGCTTGCTTTTCATTTTATCTCCCGTTTACTTTTGAGCTTGCGGCATTCTTGAAAAAAAACTTCTTCCTAAGGCTAAAAAAACTCATTCCGATTGCAACAAGTTTTCCCTTTTTCCTGATTCCTTTTCCAAAAAAATATCCAATAATTTGGAAAAGGAAACTCTTTCCGAATGTCCGTAAATTGCTAGGCTTAGGCCGCGTTTGCTCTGGAAAAAAGCCATCCCGGCCCCATGCAATATTTGACACGGAGGCCGGAATGAATACAATCGTGCTTGCTCGGTCGAAGAAATCCACTGAGGCTCATTGAATTGAAAAAGCAGGTGGAATGCGGCCCTCTCTCAAAGCCGACGCTTGCCTTTCTTTTGCGATCTATTGTACCATCTTCAATTCCCCTACCCCCCCTACGTAATGGAGTACGCCGCGCAAAACATGGACGTTCTTGAGTCAGTCGCGGCAAAAAAATTGCTCGACGCTCTGGCCGCCCTGATCGGCGCACATCGTTTTGAATTGTGGCTCGGTAGCGAAGTGCGGCTCCGGTTCGAGGGGAAGAGTGTCGTCCTCGGCCTGTCGAATCCCTTCGCTGTCCGTTGGGTGCGAAGCAACATCCTGCCGGAAATCTCCCAGGCCTGTCTGGCCGTGTTCGGCGAAGCCCGTGCCGTGGATATCTTGGTTGTGAAACCGGAAAAAGCGGGGCAGGAATGGATCGTGCCCGTCCCAACTTCAGTCACCAAGCAAGCGGCGGTACTTGCATCGGTATCGCCGTCCCTGTCGCACCGGAAGGCCGTCGTGGCGGCAAGTCCGGTTGCGGTAAGTGCCGCCACTGTCTTCGCCTCTGCCTCCACGCCGCTTGTGTCGCCGCTCTTGGACTCGCCTGTGCCGGAAGAAAAATTGCCGCCGTTCGCCGCAACCTCCGGCGTGGTGAAACCTTCCCTTCCAAGACCGCTTAATACGCTACACAGTCCGATACAATCCTTGGCTGCCACAGTCCCGGAAACGAGCAAAACACCGACTGGCAGGCGTTTTGCCTCTCTGGAAACCTTTTGTGAAGGACTGTCAAACCGCCTTGCGTGCCGAGCCGCCGATTTGGCCATCCACCATCCCTGCCAGATCAATCCCATCTACATTTTCGGCCCGACCAGCGTGGGGAAAACGCATATTTTGGAAGGAATCTGGAGCGAAATCAGACGCCGCAAAGACCGGAAGCCGCCGCTTTACTTGACGGCGGAGCAGTTCATTTCCGCTTTTTTGGAAAGTATTCAATCCGGTTCACGCGACGGCATTCAGCGTTTCCGCAACCGTTTCAAAGGCATTTCCACGCTACTCGTCGATGACATTCAATTTCTTGCCCGGGCGGCGGCCACGCAGGTCGAATTGCTCCATGTACTCGATTCGCTGCGGCAGCAGGGCGTGCAAATCGTTTTGACCGGCGACCGGCCACTGAAAGAATTGAAAGGCATCCGCAGCGAGATTCTTTGTCGTCTTGAGGCGGGCATGGTTTGCGGAATCGAATTGCCGGAGCGGGAAATGCTGCTGAGCATTTTCAGCAATATGGTCGCCGTTCGTAAATTGCCCATCGGCCAAGATGTTTGCCGCATGGTGGCCTCACGGCTGGGCACACATGCCCGGCAGCTTTGCGGCGCGCTGAACCGCTTACATGCCGTTCATCTGGCCACCGGCAAACCGATTACGTTGGAAGTGGCCAACGAAACTTTGGCCGACTTGGTCAGGGCCAATCGCCGTCATGTACGCTTGCCTGACATTGAAAAGGCGGTCTGCGAGACTTTGGGTCTTTCCGAAGATTCGCTGCGGTCGAAAAGCAGGGCGAGACAAATTTCCTCGGCCCGGATGCTGGCGATGTGGCTGGCTCGAAAATACACCCGATCTGCTCTCTCCGAGATTGGCAAGTTTTTCGGCGACCGCTCGCACAGCACCGTGGTCACGGCCCAGAAAAAAGTCGATGCCTGGATCGACGCGAAGCATCCCATCCACGCCGATCATGTCGACCTGCCGATTGCGGATGCGATCCAACGAATCGAACAAGTATTGCACGCAGGCTAGGAGCGTCCCTCTCGCCTTGGTTTGTTTCCCAAATTCATATCCCGTGTGTCTGAAGTAGTTTTCGCATTCCGTTTCAGAAAATCATTTTGCCGACCTCGTGAATCGCTTTCATGATTTCTTTCTCCGCAAAACATCTTTAGTGTAAAGCCGTGCCTCGCAAAAAATGGATCATCCCGTGTGATTCCTGCGTTAGACAAATCTCAGGCCGCCGTTGTTCGCACGGCGACTTGCAATCGCCGTGACATTTTTTGCGGAACAATTGTGCCGAGCGAGTTTTTCGTGTAGAATGAGGCCACGGCAGGTGTTTTCATGCCTCGTTTTCGCGCCTTGCGTTGACTCAGACTCCATACGGCTATGCAGAAATTTCTCTACACGGTCTTTTCGCAACTGCTGACGCTCTCCTTTTTGCGGCCGCGTCTGCGCTTGCCCGCATTTTTTCTCTTGGGTTGTGTGTTTGGGGCGGCCTTGCTCTTGGCTCATGTTTCCCGCGCGACATCCTACTTGAGCGATTCGCCGACAACGTGCATGAATTGCCATGTTATGACCGATGCCTACATTTCTTGGCAGTATAGTTCACATGGCCGGGACGTCACCTGCAACGATTGCCACGTTCCGCATACGTCTTTTGCCAGAGCCTACGCTTACAAAGCCCACGACGGCTTGCGGCACGCGGCCATCTTTACGCTACGAACCGAGTCGCAGGCTATCGAACTTTCGCACGGCGCGATTCCCGTTGTGCAGGAGAATTGCCTGCGCTGCCATGAGGCCCAGCTTTCCGAAGTGTCCGCGTGCAGCGTGTCCACACAGAATGACACGGTGAAAGACCGGAGCGGCGATTTTCGTTGCTGGGATTGCCACCGTGATGTGCCACACGGCCAAGTGCATTCGCTCTCCGCTTCGCCGGACCTCTATCGACCAGCTCTGCCTCCTGTCACGAAGATGGAAACGAAGTAAGGCATCCGCCTCGACCTCTTTCCTTTTCCTCCGCTACTCCTTTCCTCTTTTGCTCCATGCCTTTTACAAAATCCTTACTCCAAAAAATGTTGGACGCCGCGCTGGCGTCGATTGAAATGAACCTTGAAATGCTGAATCGGCTTGATTCCGCGATTGGCGACGGCGATCACGGCACGGCCATTTTGGCGGCGATGAAGGCGGCGTCGGGCGCGGCGCGGAGCGACGGTTCGCTTTCGGACACGCTCGATGCCATTGGCTGGGCTGTCATGGAAAGCACGAGCGGTTCGACCAGCGCGTTGACAGGTTCTTTTTTTTCCGGTATGTCGGAATACGCAGCCGGGGCGGCCTCCGGCGAAGAGCTTGATACCGACCAGACGGTCGCACTGTTCGAGGCAGGGCTGGCCCGTGTCAAAACGGCATCGAAAGCAAAAGTCGGCGACAAAACGCTGCTGGACGCTCTGATACCGGCCATCGAGGCCATGACGGCAAAAAAAAGCACCGGTGCGACAATCGCCGATGTGTTCCAAGCCGCTGCCGCCGCTGCCAAGACGGGCGCGGATGCGACGGTGGACCTTGTCGCCAAGCATGGCCGGGCGAAAAATCTGGGCGAACGTAGCCGTGGGCATCTGGATGCGGGCGCAACCAGCACGGCACTGATCTACGCCGCGTATGCGGAGACCATCGCGGGGGTGTGAGAACAACCTGTTGCGACCTCTATTAATGCTGCATCTGCATTTCGAGGCTGTGAGCGTCCATTCGCTTGGATCGGTGTGGATCGTGCGGATGGAAAAGCATGGCAATTTGCTCGGAAATGACACGTATAAACTGTGGCCGGAAGGCTGTTTCGAGGCCCGGTCCGCCCGTCACGGGCATGTTCGGCGGGTCGACGATGGCTAGGTCTTCGGAAAGGAGAATTTTGCCGCTCTCGCAGTCAAAAGCCTTGACATTGATCCGGGATTTGCCCCAAACTTGGTAGGACGATTTCGGATCGCGGATTTGCAGGCCGTAGATTTCGATACCGATGATAATGTCGGCGTCAATTTTGGGGTCCCGGCCAATCTCCAGAAAAGTGTCAAAGTCGTTGTTGCATTCATCAAGCCATGCTTCGATTTTGGTCGGCTCCACCACGGCCAGCTTTTTGTTCGTGACCTTCTCATCGAGCAGCAAACTGACTTGCGTGGCGATTTCGCGTGGGGCATTTTGCACTTCGTACTGATTCGAGGCCAGTGAACGGCAGGCGACGGCCACACGTTTTTCGCCCTTGAGCAGTATTTCGTACTTCGGCTTGACATCGGTTCCCTTGACAAGCACCATCGCCGTCAGGAGTGCCTGCTGGCAACCCGAAGCAAGCAAAACGATCGAGGCCAGCCCGAAGCATAACAAGGATGGTTTCCATCCGGTATCAATTTTTCGTTCCATGAATCTATTCAAACGATGGGGGAGAATGCGGACGCGTAGGAGAATAACACCACCCGTATTGTCGGCATAATCCGCACAGATTTTGAACAAATCAGTCGTCAATTCCCCTAAAATCGGAAATTCCTTGACAACCGGATTCAAGATAGACAGACAAGAGTATCTGGGCGGCAATTTTGTCGCGCCGTTCTTTTCGCTTTTTGTTTGTTAAGCGAGCACCTCGCAGATAGTGTTCCGCCTCGACCGACGTGTATCGCTCGTCGACATAATCGACGGCAATGCCCGTCGCGTCCTGAAGCCACTGGCCGAAGGCCAGCGCTTCCCTAGCCTTGTCGCTGATTTCGCCACTCAGGTGCAAAGGCATTCCGACGACAAACCGGACGATCCGCTCTTCGCGGACAAGTCGGCAGAAATACTCGCCGTCGCGCTGCGGTGATTTGCGGACGTATGTTTCAAAAGGGCTGGCAAACCGGCGATCAGGATCACTAACGGCCACGCCAATGCGCACCGTGCCAAAGTCGATGCCAGCAACCCGGCCTAGAGAGGAAATGTCGGTCATCGTGGATGCCGGTTTGCCCGTCGAGTGTCGCTATTGCAAGTTTCCCGTCGTGATATTGAGGAACAAGTCTTCGAGGTGAGCTTTGTGTTGGCGAAATTCGGCAATTTGAACACCTTTGGCAATCAATGCCGTCAGCAGTACGCCGTCATCGCCGTTTCCGTCTTCATTACCCCGCAGTACGGTGGCGACTTCCTCGCCGACGATCTGGGCCGTTTCAACGCCGGGTACTTCCAGCACGAATTTCAAGAGCGTTTCGAGATCGTAATTCCGGGCACGAATCATCGTCATGGGGCGCATTTCCATCGATTCAATGATATTGTCAATCTTCCCTGCCCGGAGCAGTTGGCCACGCTCGATAAAGGCCACGCCATCGCAAATTTCGCCCAATTCGCTCAAAATATGTGAACTCATCAGAATTGCCTTGCCCTGTTCACGCAGGGCCTTAAGCAATTCCCGCAATTCAATGCGAGCACGGGGATCAAGACCCGCCGCCGGTTCGTCCAGCACTAAAACGTCCGGCTCATGTACAATCGCGCGCGCCAAACTGACACGTTGCTTCATGCCCTTGGAAATTTGGGCAATCGTTTTGTCGGTAAAATCGGTCAGACCAGTAAACTCTTCGATGTTTGCAACGATTTGTGTGCGTTTCGGGTCCCGCAATCCGTAGGCGCGGGCAAAAAAGTCAAGGTATTCATGCACGGTAATATCCCGGTGAGCCGGCAGCGAGTCGGGCATGTAACCGACCATTTTTCGCACACGGTCGGGATACTGCACGACACTCACGCCGTCGACGAAAATGTCGCCGGATGTCGGTTCGTCCAGCGTGGCGAGAATACGCATCGTCGTCGTTTTGCCTGCGCCATTCGGGCCGACAAAGCCGTAAATCTGGCCGCCGCGGAAGGAAAACGAGATGTCATCGACCGCTTTTGTGTTGGGAAAATACCGCTTGAGGTGGGCAATGTTGACTTCCATAGGTGTTCTATGCGGAGGGGATGTGTTGTCTATGCGCTTGCTGTTTCCATGCCGACAAACTCTACGCGGTGAATTTTACACTGAATCGCCCGAAAAGAAAAGAGTTTGCCGGGTCGGGGCCAGAACGGCAAAATATCGGGGGCCTTGTCGCGCTGCATAAAGGGGCTAGAATGTCCCCTTTGTACCCAGAAGTATCGAATCACGCAATTACGCAAAAACGACGATGTACGCGATTATCAAAGACGGTGGTCGGCAGTTCAAAGTAGAGGTCGACAGAAGGATCAGGGTTGATTACCGCGGCGAACTGGAACCCGGTACGACGATTGAATTTAACGAAGTCTTGGCCATCGGAGATGGTGAGGATGTCAAAATTGGCCAGCCCGTTGTTCCCGGCGCGAAAGTCGTTGCCGAAGTTCTTTCGGAAGCGAAAGGCCCGAAACTTGTTATCGCAAAGTTCCGCCGTCGCAAAAATTCCAAACGCAAGACCGGGCATCGCCAAATCTATACGCTTGTGAAAGTCAACGAGATCACCTCTTAACATAACGCTGGCAATGCGAGGTCGCTCCTTGAAGGCGAGCGTTTACCTCGCGGTCAATCCCGAAAGCATCACGGCTTTTCGGAGCCACGGGTTGAACATGATGGGAATTTTGATGATTTTTGACCACAAATCCCATCGCAGTTTCCTAATGCTGCGGCGGTATGCCTGCGTGTTGAATCCTTCCCGACCGTAAGTCCGACTGAGTTGCCAGGCACTGGCTAGGGCGGCCCCCACGCCCTCGGCGGAGCTGGGGCTAATCAGACCGGCGGCCTCGCCGAGGAGAATGATCCGATTCCCGCCGGGATTCATCGCGTTGAGGCCGAGAGGACGGAGAAGCTGACCGGCCTCGCGCCGAATCGGACGGGGTAAAACAATGCCCTGACGCCTGAGCTTCTTTTGTAAAAGATTGAATTTTTCGCGCGCATTCTCGCTGGCAGGGATTGCTGCTCCGACGACCAGATATTCATTCTTGGGAATGGACCAAGCGTAAAAGTCGGTAATTTCCGCGTCGAAAATCCCAACATAGTCTTCCGAAAAGTTGACGGTCGTTTCCGGCGGTGCTCCTTCAAGCGAGAACGCATCGCGCTCGAACCAATGCTGGATGGCCACATAGCGTTTCGGAAGTATGCGCTCGGAAAAATGTTGCCGCCGAACCAGCGAAAAAGCACCATCGGCTCCGACAAGTTGCCGAACCCTTTGAACTCGCATTTGTCCATCTTGGATAAATTGAATCTCAACCGCCTTGCCATCCCAGGCGATACTTGAAGAACGGTAAATCGCCGTGTGACGCACGTCGACGCTCTCAGGCACGAGCGACAGTAGCCATCGGTCAAAAGCCTGTCGGTCGACGTTGATGTAGCGTCTCTCGTAACGGCGAACCAATTGTGTGTGCAAGTCGAATACGGCGACGGCACGCGGCTGGGGATGAACCAAAACGCTTTCTGGAACGGTCAGGCCAAATTGGGCCAGCATTTTTTGGGCTTCCGGCGCGAGGATTCCACCGCAACACTTTGACCGACCGCTATCGAGCAACAAAATGCGACAACGGCCGGCCAAGAGTCGAGCCAGCGTCGCTCCGGCAGGCCCGGCTCCCACAATGCCAATATCGTACATAAAAACCGGTTTGACAAAAATTGCTACTGCTCTGCCAGAAAAAATGACTCGTAGCGGCGACCGTGCGCAGCAACACAAAGGGGGCTGCGGCCTCGCGCCGGGGAAGTCCCTTTGTCCGGGTCAAATTTTTTATTCGCGTGTCCATCAAGGGAAAGGACTGATATTCTGACCGAAAAAGGCCGCCGCGCCAAGACGCGGTTCTACCAAATTTTGCTTGAAAATGGCATTATCCGTGGTACAATGACGCGGCTCCATGCAGAAAAGTTCATGTCGGAGATGCAACACGGAATAGTGAATGAAACAGCGTCCTATGCAAGGTCACACGCGAGAATACAAGTCACATTCGGCGTACACGCTTTTTGAAGTGTTGCTGTCGCTGGCACTGTCGACGGTTGTGCTACTTCTTGTCATGGGAGCCATCGATATCCATTTGCGACACATGCTCGTTGATCGCATGGAAGTCGAGGAGTCACAGTTGGCAAGGGCCGTGCTGGAAAAAATTGCCCAAGATATTCGGTCCGTCGTGATTGCCGTCAAAGAAGAAGAACTCCAGGTTGACGCGGAAACTCTTACTCTGTTCTTCGGTTCATACGGGAGCGAGGAGGCTGCGCTTCTTGCCGCCGAAGAGGCCGGTTTTGATGTCGGCGGCGAAACCGGTTCACCGGGTGCGACGGGAATAGACGGAGAGGAAGAGCAGGATATTTATGGCGCAATGCCCGGTATCTATGGCGGGTTAGACTGGATTCAAATTGACTCGACGAAGCTGCCGCGAGGCGAAATGTTCGGCTCGAAACAAGTTCGCGCGGGCAGTACAGAAATGGTGGACCGACTCAGTCCAGCCAAGACACTGCGCTATTATCTCGGCGACGACACCGGCCAAGTGGCGACCGATGACCCGCGTTATGAGCCAGACCGCTTGACGGGAGCACTTGGCCGCTCGCTGGATCGGGATGCGTTGCGATACGGCTTGTTCCGGCGTCAGCTTGACCGCCAAGTCACGCAATACGCTATGAATGAAGGGCTTGAGACGGAGTACGAAAATTACGACGAGCCGCTGGCCCCGGAGGTGGAATGGATTGAATTTCGTTATTTTGATCCCAGCGCGAAAACCCAAAACGAGGCAGGCGAGTGGCTTGAATATTGGGACATGGACGAAATGCAAACGCTGCCCTCGGCCATTGAAATCACGCTGGCCATCCGCAAGCAATTCGTCAAGCCTTCGTATTTTTCTTCAAGCACCGCCGAAGCACCGGAACACATCGTGTATTCGCTGGTCGTGCCTATTCCCGTGACGCTGGACCCGGTGGCAGAGGAGGAAGACACAGCAGGCACGGAGGATGGCGCGTAAGGCGGTCGTGGCCCCACGGCAACTTTTCCAGGGGGTGGGCTGGACAAACGGAGGAGCCCCGATAGAATCTCGCATATTACTGATCCCGGTGTTGTCGTCCGTTCGTTGGAAGACAATAATAGGGAATCCGGTGACGGTGCTGACGGCACCCATTCCGGAACGGTCCTCGCCGCTGTAACCGGCATTATTGAGACGTCCATTTCTTGAGTACCACTGGCCTTTGCAGGCCGGGAAGGTCGGGCGTTTTTGCTGGGAGTCAGAAGACCTGCCGAGATCATTTATTCGCGGTCGTTTCTTGAGCGAAGGACAAGGGAAACGCCATAATGAGCCGGAGATGGTGCATCCGCGCAGCGTCCCCGGACCGTCAAGGAAAGGTCTTCTCATGTCTCTTCAGTTTCCGCGTCGCGCATTCACTCTCGTTGAACTTCTCGTGGTCATTGCCATCATCGGCGTTCTCATCGCTCTGCTTCTGCCCGCCGTTCAGGCGGCCAGAGAAGCGGCAAGACGTGTGCAATGTACAAACAATCTCAAGCAAATCGGCCTAGCGCAGCACAATGCCCACGATACGCTGGGACGCCTCATTCCCGGGGCCGACAGGGAATTTCTCAGCAATAATCTTAGCAGGGATTACGCGCCCGCGTGGGGATTGTTGATGCTGCCCTACTTGGAGCAGGCGGCCATGATTGATGCCCTCGACAAAAATGCAACACAGGGAATGGTGTCCACTACAGCGCAGCCCAACGCAAACAACGTGGCTATTGCGAATACCGTCATTTCTGCATATCTGTGTCCGTCCGCTTCGGAACCGGACCCGGTATCCAACTCTGAAGGTAAGGGGTGTTCCTCGGTGAATTTTACCCGCACCCATGTCAGTTTTAGTGCCTCCGGCTCCAACATTGCGGGAGCGCGAACCCATTATGTCGCCGTTCACGGAGCCGTCAAAGACTTCGCGGAGGCCAGAGCCCCCAATACCCGCATCTGGCACTCGGCGGACTACACTGGCGGCACCACGACGGCCCCCAATTTTGGCTGTACGGAATCCTGTCCGTGCAACGGTTGTATGCCTGCCCTACAACAATGCAACGCGACACGAACGCACAATACCGTCCGATATATCGGTTTTGTCGATATCACGGACGGCACATCTAATGCGATTATGCTCTCGGAAGATTGCGCTTCGCTTTGGAGTCATTGGCACCAACACAACAGTTTGTTGGTCTTCAAGTTGACGATGCGGTTGCATCCAAGTAATCCTAAAGAGGATATACCGATTGCGTCTCCGATTAACCAGAAACCTTATGGACCGTATCCGAAATGTGCGGAAATGGCGGCCACCTTTACTGGAATACCAGTGTTCCAATTGCACGATTTGCGTAGCATGCACCCCGGCGGCGTAAATTCGGTCTTTGCCGATGGTCGCGTGTCGATGCTTTCGCCCGGTACGGACTTGGAACTGGTAAGACGGCTGCTGCACCGCATGGACAGTGAAATAGTGTCGTCGCCATAATTGGTTATACCGTATGCGTTTTGTTTTCCAGAAACACGCCCTCGACCTAATCGAAGAGGGCATGACGCAAGGGAGTTTTTACTGTTTCAAAAGAATAAAATAATAGAAAGGTCTTATCATGTCTCTTCAGTTTTTGCGTCGCGCATTTACTCTCGTCGAACTTCTTGTCGTCATTGCCATCATCGGCGTTTTGGTCGCTCTGCTCTTGCCCGCCGTTCAGGCGGCCAGAGAAGCGGCACGTAGAATGAGCTGTTCCAATAATTTGAAACAAATGGGTATTGCCGTCCATAATTATCACGACACCCTCGGCTGCGTTCCGCCAGGCTCTTTTGGCGACTACTGGGCTTGGTTCTCGCCCAGCGGCGAGCAATTGAATGTGCCGTGGGACGGTACGCCGCCGAGCAATGCCAGACCCAGCAAAGGTTTTGGCTGGGGCGCACTGATTTTGCCGTTTATTGAGCAGGCCGGTCTGCAAAATGCCATCGATTTCAATGTCAGCATCATCCATGCCAACAACGTTGAAATTGCGAAAACGTTGGTTCCAACGTACATGTGCCCCAGCGAACCGTTTCGGCAGGCCCGCACCGTTGAAAGTCCGGCCTTGGCTGACATGACTTGGGGCGACACGTATGAACGTGGCCCCAACCATTATGCGGGCGTCGCTGATGTGATGATGGACGGCGAATTTGAAGGAAGCCGCGAGTGCGGTGTCTTTTCGACGGAAGCTATGGAACGAATCGATTTTGCGGGCATTTCCGACGGCACATCGAATACGTTGATGGTCGTCGAGGCCACGCCACATTTGCAAGCCTTTGAAAACGGTCAGTGGATCGCGGCTGTGAATATCGTGGAAAAAATGGTCAAAACGGGGGCTGAGCGGTACATCAATTATCTGCCGAGCTGTGGGCACATCGATAAAGATGGAACCGGCGAATACAAAACATCGCTGGTCGGCGGCGACGTGTGCCCCATCTGCGATCAACAATTCTATTCTTACGACATGCGAAGTCGACATCCCGGCGGCGCGCAAGGGTTAAGAGCGGACGGGTCGGCGAAATTCTATGCGGACACGATTGCAAGGGACCTGATCGAAGCACTCTGTACACGCAACGGCGGCGAGGCTCTGTCCGCACCCTAGAGCGGGCATCGTAATTTACGATCAGTCGTTCATAGAGCGTGGCACACGAGGAACATTGAAATTGACGAACCCAAAGTCTTGCTGCTAAAAAGGTTGTGCATAAACAAAACAGCCTGCCTAGGCCAGTGAGTGACGGTTTGCGCAAAGTCAATCGCGCCTCCGACAAGCTTTGACAAAACATGCGTCCAAAGCGTGCCTCGCCCCTTGATTTCGCCGCTCGAAACGGCAACGTGCGTGTAAACTTCCGCATCGTTACGTAAAACCGCACCGGACTCGGCGGTCTCTGGAATATACCGAAACAAAATTAAAGAAGGCATCGCTGCGATGCGAGTGCGGCGAAACGAATCAACGAGGAAAAAGTGTTGCCATCACTTTTCGAGCGAGCAAGGCCGAAAACGCAACCAAATCTTCAGAGGAAAGTTGATGCTGTAGCTTGGATGATCACTCCATCACAACAGTTTCAGTCGTCGATGGCAATGAATCTCGCGTTAATAAAACGGTGCCGTCAATGAAAACTTTGAAACCCGGACCAAGACCATAACGCTTGCCGTTTTTGTCGTACATTATCACGACGATTTTCTCGTGATAGCGAAGATTGTCGAGGCAGAAGTATTCCACGTCTGGATCAGCGAGCGGCATGATTTCGAACGAATCTCCCGGCAAGGGCCGGAATCCGATCAGACCATTGACGATCAGGTCGCAGTAGGTCGAATGGTTGTAGTCCTTTCCTCGTTCGACGCCGCCTTTTCCAGCATCCCAATGTCCGTTGTTCCAGACCTTCAGACGTGTCCGTGAAATCCAATCGCCGGTGAACGGGTTGAGGTTTTCATCAATCCAACATACCGTCTTTCCGTCTTCGCGCATCCGGCAGTGTGATTTTGCATAAATCCTCAGCGTTTCGAGATAAACGTTTCGTAGACACTCCACTTCGGCTTTCGGATTATCGCGTTTCTCACGGTAAATCAGATTTGCCAAACCGGTAAGCGTTACAGATGTCGAAAAAGGCCAACTTGGACCGTTCCATTGGCATTCATGTCCCTCATAAGATATCGTGAAATACGGATGCCGTTGTTCCGCCGTTGTCGGCCCGAATGGCGCATAAAACCCCTTTGGATCAAACAATTGTTTCCAAGCATCGCGGTATTCAGGTTTCGGAATGGCCGCATCGAAATACCAAGGCGTGTATCCGTGTTCTTCTCGAACATCGACTAATCGCAACGGTTTCGAGGGATCATCGACTCGTGGAGCTACTTTGTAGAATTGTGAGGATTCGTCCCAAAGTTTCTCATTGATTAGTTTGCGGAGCCGAGACGCTTTTTCAAAGTATTCTTCTGCAATGTCCCGTTTGTTCGCAAGATCGGCAATCCAGGCAATCGCCATGGCGTCGCCGCACATGTAGGAATTAATCGTTACTCGATATCCGCTGCCACCGATTGAAAATTCCATGCCGTCCCGGTCGTCGATTTGCCAAAAGAGTCCGTTTGGGTCAAGATGCTCCTTTTCCCATGCTTCATAATTGGAGATAAGATCAGGCAGTAACTCCTTTGCCGTGGAAAAATCACCCGTCACAAGGCCATGCTGCCAGATTGAATCAGCGATCCAAAAACTATAGGCGCGAGGCGAACCTCCGTCACGAAGCCAGAATTTTGCATAATCATTCAAGTATTTCGGATCATGCAACCAACGGCCCTCTCGAAAATGATGACCAGCCGGACAAGCTATCGTATTCTCTTTGCCGGCCCATGGAACATCGGGGTGAAATTCCGTAACGACATAAACGCCGTCCTTCGTCTTCTTCAGGTGTTTTCTAAAGGTCCACCAACGGAAATAATAAGTCCTTTGAATGTCCTCGTCGGGATAATCGAGCTGCGGCATATTTTTCGAGAGGAAATCCCACGCCGCTTCGTTCGGAATAAGCTGCTTGACCGTCTCTTCGTCGTCAGCGTTGAATTGATCGATGTAATGCCGAAGCACTTCCGAGTCAAGGATCGACGTCACTTTTTTTTTACATCGCTATCTTCGGGCGGAAAGCCCAAGTCTTCACCGTCATGGTAGGCCATGCCGATTTGTTCCCAACCGCCGTGACGACCGTTGTACCATAGCCGCCACTTTTTCTCTTTGGAATCGTACAGGACAAACGGTTTATAACAAGCATCATGATCCCATTTGTCACGACCGGGCGAGATGATCGGATTGGCCGGATGTCGCTGCCATCCGTTGACGCCATCTCTTGACCTTGCGACGCCGATTCGGGCAAGATGTTCGTTTTCAAACCCAATGTAGAACATCAGATACCAATCGCCGTGTTTGAGAATCTGAGCCGCCGTCACTTTGTGCTGTTCCCATGTCTTGCTTTCGTCCGCAAAGAAGATGGGATTATCCTTGTATTTCGTCCATTTCAAGCCATCAGGACTGGTGGCATAACCGATGGCGTTCGGTTCGTACTGCTCACCGCCCGAATACCACATTTTGTAAAGATTATCTTTTTTATCCCATTCGACATGCGGACACATTACTGCAACCTTTTCCCAGGGCAATTCGGGTACAAGAACCGGATATTTAGATTGACGCTCCCAAACAAGTCCATCTTTGCTCGTCGCATAACCGATTTTGGATCCCCCATGTGCCTGGCCGGTATACCACATGTGATACACGCCGTCTTTAAAGACGATGCCGGGACGATTCAGGTCGCGTTCCCAGTCATTGTCAATTGGCGAAAGAACGATTTTCGGTTCGGTCCATGTCACACCGTCCTTGCTTTCCGTGTATGCAAGCGATTGCTTGGGACGCCATGAAAACCACATGCGATAGAGATCGCCGTCCTTGAACATAGAGATGTCGAAACAGGTGCCGAGATCGCCGCCAAGAACAGGATTGTTTTCGTACTTCTTCCAGCCCGCCGAGGTCTCTTTCGCGGAAAGAGATGGGCAAAGAATAACAACGAAGATAGCAATCAAAAATCTACGATTAAAAATTTGTATCAAATGTTTCATAAAATCGCTTGGTGTAAATGCTGACCAGAACACACGGGTTCTTGAAATTTGATTCTACTTGATTCGTTCGTTAATGGCCTGGCCGACGTCGATTGACCGATCCTTTTCTTGTTTCGGTCCGACCATCAATTCCAAAGGCGTCGTCTGTCTGGAGTCGTAGAGCGGGTTCACCTGGTGATAGGAAACCCGCCTTTCGTTTGCAATCATTTTGTCCCAAGTGCCATAATCGATATCGGCCGGTCTTTCCTTGCCAACGTATTTGCTCGGCTCCGTGAAAACCTTGAAAACGACGACCTTGTAGTTCCCTTCAGGAACTCCCAGGTATCGACCCTCGGTATAGAAATCGACTTTGCCGGTCGAGTCCGTTTTTCCCATTGCCGACCAACGACTCGCGGAATCTTGTGGCAACAATTGAACGGTTGCTCCCTCAAGCACGGACCCGTCCTGGGTGATAACCAGACTAACCGGATACAGCTTCGGTAAATCGGACGGCAAATTCGTACCGCAACCTGAAATATAAAGAAAAAATACGATGCTGAATAGTATTGCGAAATGATTTTTCATTTTCATTGCCGTGTCAAAATAGATGTAAAGCATTGGAAAAACAACGGTGATTACAGCCCCTTTGCTTCTCCCCCCTGTGGCGTTCCCAATGCTCCCCAAACTCCATAGGGGCTTTCTCCACTCACCGTTGGCAAATCCGTGGAATTACCGCAATGGATCGTGTCGGTGATGAAATGACAACTTCCATCGACATAGCCGACATTGACGCCGCTCGGATGGTTGCTGCTGAGGGACGATATTCCCCAGTTGCCATCGTCGCCCCACCCCATACATGACGGTGAACCGGGAGGAAGGACGGTTGTAAATCCGGTAAAGCAAAATTGTCCGCTCGCGGCTCTTAAACCATGTCCCGCATGGAGCCAACTGTCCGACTGATAAATAGTGCGATCCCCCGGCTCGGCGACGAGAGAAATTGAACAAAATTCGCCTGGGCCTTTGTTTCCGTCGCTGACGCCGTCAAAAATTCCCGATCCGCCATCCATCGATGTCAGCACGACAAATGTCTGGCGAATAAAACGGTGCATGCCGTCTTGTCCGAAAGATTCCGCGGCAAGGGCTTCTCCAATGGCAACGGTATTGCTGAGTCCATCCGTGATGAATGAAAAATTCCGAAGGTTTCTAGGTGAAAAGACGCCACGGTTATTACATGGACGACCCGAAAACGAATTGGGACGAATTGCGTCGCCGAAACAATGCATATAATTCGTATGTGTGCATTTTTCTTGATCGCTATTTTTGCCCACGACTTTAGTGCTCGAAGGGCAAAGCAAGCCGGAAACCTGTCCCTGCATGGAGCCCCAGTCGTCATCCCATACATTGGGACCGCCATAGGTGGCCAAATCACTTAGCTTGACATCATACAATGCCTGTTGTTCCATGTACGGGAACAGCAAAACCGTGGCCGACCAGTTCCCTGACGAATTGGTGCCGCAGGTAAGAGGATTTGTTGCGGCAGGCATTTCACCTTTGCTATCATGATGATTATGTAAGCCGATCAACCATTGCTTAACATTATTCGAACATTGCATCCGTCTGGCTGCTTCTCGCGCCGCTTGGACGGCAGGTAAAAGCAAGGCGATCAAAACGCCGATAATGGCAATAACAACCAGAAGCTCTACAAGTGTAAACCCGTGTTTGTGTTTGCTCATCTGAACCTCCTTCTTTCATTAAAAGGTAATAAAATCAATTATTCGGATGATATGTTCCGTGATACAATCGGATAATTTCATCCGACGAAAGGGCTCTTGAAAAGAATAAAAATTCGCCGATGACGCCGCAAAAAAATCGAATAGGATGCACAGGAACGTCCCATGCTGGATCGACGGTCCAGTTTCCCAATTGACCGTTTTTCAGACGGATTGGCATGTCCATCGTCAGCTTTGCGTGCCCGATGACAACACCATTTAAGTATAGAAGCACCTCACGGTTGATATTGTCCACGACCGCTGCAAGATGAATCCATTTGCCGAACATTTCGGAGGTAATCGCCGTTTCCGACCAAAGCTGAAAACCGGGCTTCTCGTGGTCGTAATTGACACCGAGTTCGATTTTGCCGTTGGATAAGAGATGCCAATGAATTTCCCCGGGACTGAACCCATCGGTTGTAAAGAGTGAGTTATATAAACGTTCGACACTGTCGACACGTATCCAGGAAGCAAAGGTCACCGCAGAGAATTCACCGGGAATGTCGAATCGGAAGCGATCGGCCATTCGTTTGAATTGAATGGCACCCTTACCGTCCCACATGCCTTTCGACAATTCGCACCCGATCATAAGGCCGTCATGAATTTGATCCTTACCCATTTCGGCTGTATTAAAAACGGAATAGCCGGACAGATTTTCTTTTTCAAAATCGAAACGCACAAGTAAAGCGGGATCGCGGTCCAGTCGCATTCCCTGCTCTTTCCATTGAAGATATTTCTTTTGGTCTTCGACTTTACGTGTCGCTTCAATATCGCTCCAAGTCACATATCCGGCGTTGCCGCCGATAGTCCGTTCGAGATTGCCATAATCGTCCACCTCAGCATTTTCACCCTTTTTCAAAGCTGTTTTCTCCTTGGAAAATCGCTGAATTTCTACCTCTCCCTCAATAACATGGACGACCGACTTATTTTCGGACACTTCGATATTGAATGACGTTCCAAGATCGACGACATCCATTTGCGGCACATCGATTCGGAAACCGATCGCTTGCTTGGGAACTTCCGCGGTGATCCGGCCTTGGGTGCAATAAACTTTCATGGGAGAAATCAATTCCAGCTTAGCCGGTCCTTCGACAACAATACAGGCACCACTGAAAAATTGAATGGATACGATTCCTTCGTCGAATTTGATCCATCCGGCTGGCAACAGATCTCCCGCCGCGGCTTCAATCTGGTTGTCTTTTGACCAAACGACGTGAGAGGTCGTCTGTAAGAGAGCGACAACCGAGGTTGCTTTTTCCCCATTTGGCATCGATTCCACAATCGGATCAGCCTTGGCAATATTGAGTTGAATTTCAACCACGTTCGGCAAATCACGCTCCCTCCGAAAAAAAGCCGTAAAAACAAATATCAGTAGAATACAGACAGATGTTCCAAAAATGATCGGCTTTAATCGATAATGGCCTAAATTACGAATGGTTTTCTCTTTTGTTTGAGGAGCCTGTTGAATTTCGGGAGACAGGCGACCAAACAGATAATGAACCTTGTACTGATCTTGGATGGCATTGATAGCGGCATTGTCGATTTCATAGTCTTGTAGTAATTCAAGGAGGGCCTCGGCATCTTCGTTGCCAAGCTGTCCCTCGTAGAACTTCTGAATCAATACATCCAATTTTGACTCAATTTGTTGGTCGACCATGTTTTTCTGCCTATATCTCTGCTTTTCTGCGTACACACTCAGCCAGTTTACGACGAATGCGTGAAATACGCTGATAAACCACGTTTACGTCGACTTTCGCTTTTTCGCTAATTTCAATGCAAGTCCATTTTTGAAAATAGAACAGATCAATTAAATCCTTTTCACGCGAGGGGAGTCTTTCGACACAATCCTGAAGCGATGCGATTTCATTATCCGGATCTGGTAATTCGTTTTTCTCTTCAACGATTTTCGCCAGACGCAACCCGACACGCTGAATAACATCGAAACGTGCGTGATATTTATGTTTCCAGTATTGCTTTGAAACCGCTCTAGCGATTGTTCGCAGTACCGAGGAAATTTCTTCTTCGGTACATCCCGCACTTTCTTTCTGAACAAACTCGATATAAATATCGTGAACTAAATCGTCCGTGTAGTCCGAAAAAGGAAAATACGAAAAAGCAAGGAAACGGATATAATTTGAATGTTTTTCAAAAAAAGTCTCCATTTCATGAGGGTTCATAATTACTACGAAATGAGTAACAATAAAAACTGGCGTAATACTTTGTTTTAGGTAGTCATTTTTCGGCTATCTTGCGATCCCGTCAACTCCTACCGACACTTTACCCCGACCACACGCCCTCTACATAAACAAGGCGTTTTACTTGGCAAATCCTGACAAGATTTTTTATCGAAATTGTTGGAATGAATCCCAGGCTAAATCTAAATATATCCGTAGTCGCACGAAAGTAAGATGGTTGACAACTCGAAAACAATAATAATATAAACCGAATATTGTCCCTGAAAAAATCCCCATAAGACTCGAAAATGTCTTGCAGTGCTGGTCATTCGACGCTGTTCCAAGCGGGCCAGTTTCAGCTTTTGGTCGAGGTGGTGGAGCGGTTCGGAAGCCGCTGATGGTGTCGGCTACGACCATTCCTGGGTGGTCTTGCGGAGCTCATCGGTTCAGAAGGGCATCCTAAAATTCTTGCCATCCAACCGCAACGTTCGAGACAGTCTGTGTGCCGCTGTTATTGAAAATGCCTCCGCCACTGTTATCCGACAAATTTCTAAGGATCACGCTGCCGATCACATTCACATCGCCGAGCCAATTGTAAATCCCGCCACCGCAGCCACCATACAATTCATCGTTCCCGCTAACCGAATTCCCTGTAATCGTACTGTCTGTCACAGTTCGAAAGCCCATCCATGTGGAAAATCCCGGCACCGATACCCTCTTTTCCTCCCGTGATCGTCAACCCTGTCAGAGTAGCAGTTGCCTCCGCTGAAATGGAGAACACGCCCGATGTTTGATTGGCATCGACTGTGATGTTCGTGTTACCGGCGTCAACTGAGATGTTTTTTTCGATAATCACAGGTGTGGCATCATTGAGCACGATGCTGCCGTTCTGCAAGTTTGACACGAAGGTGACGGTCATGCCCAAATTGCCGATTCCGGCGTAGGCGATAGCTTCGGGCAAGAAAAAGCGGACACACGATAAAAAACCAAGTCGTCATTGACGTTGACACACAGGAGATTCTCTGTACGGCTCAAGCGAAGGGAGCCGTTAACGATTTCCAGTTGTTCAAGTTGACGATTCGGGCCATTGTTTTTGAGATTTTGTTGTTGGCGGACAGCGGTTATCAGGGATTGTTGAAGTTGCATCAAAACAGCCGGATTTCGTACAAGTCGAGTAAAATCGTCCGTTGACGGCAGGGCAAAAGTCGTTCAACCGCGAGTTGTCGCACGAGCGAATCGCCATCGAAAACGTCAACGCCCGGATCAAAACATTCAAAATCCTGAGCGAAAGGCATTGCAATCGATGAAAAAGACATCTCCTCAGAATGAATCTCGTCTGTGCCATACTCAATCACGAACTCAGAACTTAGTTTCCGAATAAGTCTATTTATATCAGTGGTAAATCCGACTATCATCAAAGAGTCTATAAAATCAGCAATTTTTCCAGCAACGTACACGGTTACTATTTTTACCTTGTTTTCCGCAATCTGTTTTACTGACCTTCAGATAAAAAATCGAATCATTTTGTTGAGTTGATCGCATAAGTGTGAGCACTATCGAACGATCCTGGCAGGAGGCGAGGCGGTT
>QMCD01000647.1_pt1 | contig 28959 bp, 27 predicted proteins | sample 1821841 | NCBI WGS metagenome assembly QMCD01 (sample SAMN01991225, study PRJNA193472) | Termite gut metagenome, whole genome shotgun sequencing project. | isolation source: worker | host: Macrotermes natalensis | reverse complement strand
CACCGTGCGCTACGCGCCCGGTACGGCTGCCGCCGCGCGCCCCGTCCAAGCCATGCCTGCGGCAAGCACCCTCGCGGAGGATGCTGGGGTGTCTCAGCCGAAAGCGAAACGCTATCGTAAAGCCGCGCACCTGTTCAATGTTCACAGTTGGGCTCCCGTGTCGTTCGATCCGTTCGGGTTGATCGGGGATTTCCGTCCGCAGTTCATGTTCGGTGCCACGGTGCTGACACAGAACCTCCTCTCGACGATGGAGGGGTACGCCAGCTGGGGGTGGAATGCGGACGACAAACATATCGTCACGGGAGCGTTGCGTTACTCGGGTCTCGGCGTGCGGTTCGAGGCGGGTGCCACGTATGGAGGGTACCGTCTCGTGTATCCCATCAAGGATCAAATCGTCCCTGAAAAAGGGGAGCAACACTGGGATGCGTACGCCAGCGCCACGCTGCCCCTCTACTTCGACAACGGATATCATCTGCGCCAACTTTCGATCCTCTCGGGGTACAGCTACTCGAACGGCTTGGTGGCCGACATAGGCAGTCTCGACCTGGCGACGGTCACGCAGGAGGATATCGCCACGTTGGGGTACAACAAGGGACTCCACAAACTCACCTTCGGTGTCGGGTTCACGGACATCGTGCGATCGGCATACCGCGACGTGCAGTCGCCCTGGGGTTACACCCTCTCTGCCGAATACGGAACGAATCCCGTGAATCGCGATTTCAGCGACCTCGTATCGGGATACGCACGTATCTACACCCCGGGGTTCTTCCCGCACAACTCGCTGAGTGTGGCGGCGACCTATCAGCACTCGCTGGGCGGATTCCGCATAAACGGCATGCCGACCTTCGGATTCAAGTCGAGTCGCCTGGTGCCCAACGGTTTCTCGACCACCGACATCTCGAACAATAATTACACCGCCGCGAGCGTTGATTATCAATTCCCGTTTTGGTATCCCGACGGGGGTATAAAGAGCGTGTTGTACTTCAAGCGGTTGCGCCTGAACGTGGGTGGGCAGTACGCCCGTTTCAAAGGGTTGAACGAAGCTGGCGACCCGGCATACAAACAACTCTACTCGTACGGGTTGGATCTGTACATCGACGGCAACGTGCTACGTGGTCCCGCGGCATCGACCTGGACGATCAAGTTGTCGCTCTACAAACCCAACCGCAAAGGGGTATGGTTCGGTTTCAATCTCGCTACTCCGTTGTAAGCGCGTTCTTATACCTTGCTGGAACTGTACCCTTTTCGGAGAAAAGTGTACCCCAAAACCTTTCGGGAGATGCTTTGCATCTCCATACTTTGCGCGAGGACAACGCTTTCAGCGTTCTGTTCATTTGACGTGTCTGTTTTCTTACAAGCAAGCTTGCAGAAAACCTCCCCGCCAAATGAACGAGCTCCTGCGGAGCTCTTGTCCTCGCGACCAAAAATCGCAGATCCCGAAGGGATTCGGATGAAAGCTATATGGCTGCGTCAAGTTTACTTGTAAAGCAGACTGATTGGTTTTGGACACAAAAATTCTGAAAGAATTTGAGATTTGGTGTCGCGCACCTAATGGAAGTACGAAGTACTTCCCGAAAGTTTTTGGTGCCGCTTTTCACTAAAAAGCGGCGGTCTGAAAAAAGAAAAGGTTTTAGAAAAAAGAAGTATATTTGTCCTCAAATGAAAAACCCGAACAACCAATCCGCCAAGCAACAGGCCAAACGCCACGTGCCACGCTCCGTGAAGTGGCTGTGGTGGATCGTGTGCACTCCGATCGCGCTGCTCGTGTTGCTACTCATCCTCACCTCCACGGGACTATTCGGACGACTTCCGTCGTTCGAGGAGCTCGAGAACCCGAAAAGCAACCTCGCTACGGAGATCTACTCCGCCGACGGCAAGCTATTGGGCACATTTTTCATCCAGAACCGTTCGTATACGCAGTACGAGGAACTGATCCCCGCTGACTCGTCACGCATGTTGACCCTGGACGGACATTTGGTGCCGCCCATCGTCGCGGCATTGATCTCGACGGAGGATCTGCGTTTCAGGGCACACTCCGGCATCGACATGCAGTCGTTAGCGCGTGTGGGTGTCCGCACGTTCCTGATGCACGACACGTCGCAGGGCGGCGGCAGTACGATCACGCAACAGCTGGCCAAGAATCTCTTCCCACGCGACGCCAACGCACGCCGCAACAAGGCCAAACTGGTCGTATCGAAACTCAAAGAGTGGATCACCGCCTTCAAACTCGAATACAACTACACGAAGGAGGAGATCGCGGCGATGTATCTCAGTACGGTGGAGTTCGGCTCTAACGCATTCGGTATCCGTTCGGCGTCGCACACCTTTTTCGACAAGGAACCCGACGAACTCAACATACAGGAGGCTGCCGTGTTGGTGGGACTGGTGAAGGGCCCGACGATGTACTCCCCGAAACGAAACCCCGAAAATGCCTTGGCGCGACGTAACCTGGTGATCTCACGTATGGCCACGGCGGGCGCCATCACACGCCATGAACGTGACTCGTTGGTGGCGCTACCGATCGAGCTGGTGTATCGCCCCGTGTCGCACAACGAGGGACCCGCCACCTACTTCCGCGAGATGCTGCGCCTGACGATGAATGCCGAACCACCCAAACGGCGTCAGTTTTTGAACGAGTGGGATTACGAGGTGGCGGTCAAACAGTACAACGAGAATCCGATCTACGGCTGGTGTCACAAAAATGTGAAGGCCGACGGCACGAATTACGACATTTATCGCGATGGGTTGAAGATCTACACGACAATCGACTCGCGACTGCAGACGTATGCCGAGGAGGCGATCCAGAAGCAGATGGAGGAGTCGATACAGCCCGCGATGGAGGCACAGTTCAAATACACGAAACGTCTCTTCAACGAAGGTACGAAGAAGGAGCAGGATCGTATCGTCGACAACGCCATCCGCATGTCGGATCGTTACCGCCACATGCGCGACGCGGGTGTCGCCGAGGATAAAATCCTCGCCGCATTCGAGCAGCCATGCTCGATGCGCGTGTTCACCTACAAAGGTGAACGCGACACCCTGCTCACCCCCCGCGACTCGATCCTGCATCACAAACGGATCATGCGCGCGAGTTTCGTGGCGATGGATCCCGCGTCGGGATACATACGGGCGTACGTCGGCGGTCCCGATTTCCGCTACTTCAAGTACGACATGGCCAAACAGGGCAAACGACAGATCGGTTCGACAATGAAACCGTTTGTCTACACGTTCGCGATCGACCACCTCGGACTGGCTCCCTGCACACCTGTGCCGAACCTCCCCGTGACGATCGAAACGTCGACCGGCACCCCGTGGTCTCCCAAAGAGGCGGGTAACGTGAAGCAGGAGGGAGAGCTCCATCCGTTGAGTTGGGGTCTGGCCAACAGCCGCAACAACTACTCGGCCTGGATCATGAAACAGGCCAAACAACCCCAGGCCGTGGCGAACTTCATCCACAACGTGGGAATCCATAGTTTTATCGATCCCGTACCGGCACTGTGTCTCGGTTCATCGGAATCGAACGTGTACGAGATGGCGGGGGCATTCTCGACATTCGTTAACAAGGGTGTCTACACGGATCCGATCTTCGTCACGCGGATCGAGGATCGTCAGGGTAACCTGATTGCCGGGTTCGCCCCATCGACACAGGATGCGATCAGCCAACGCACGGCGTACACGATGTTGACGATGTTGCAGGATGTGATCCGTGCCGGTACCGGCGGACGTTTGATCTGGGCATACAACATGCAGAATGTCGAGGTGGGCGGCAAGACCGGCACGTCGCAGAAGAACCGTGACGCATGGTTCGTCGGGGTGTTGCCGAAACTTGTCATGGCGGCCTGGGTGGGAGGCGAAGATCAGTTCGTGCACCTGCTGTCGCGCGGTGAAGGTAGTGCCATCGCGTTGCCGATCGTGGGCGAATTCCTGACACGGATGTATGCCGACCCGAGCATCGGTATCTACAAGACGGATCAATTCATACGTCCTGCCGTGATGCCACGTTACGATTGCCGTTCGAGCGACCGATTCAGCGGTGCCGAAAAAGAGGATTGGTGGGGTGAGGAAGGCGACGAGTTCTTTTAGTTTTTCTCTTTTTTACGCCTTTACATCACCGTCCCTTTCTTAGAAGAAAGTGACCCAAAGAATTTCGGGAGATACTTCGTATCCCTCCTTCTGCGCGAAGACAAAGCCTGACGTTTGGTATTCCTGCGTTTCGGTTGTGTCGCAGGTTTCGGAAACCTCACGAGAAACCAACCCCTAAAACACCTTTCTTAAAGGTGTCGCGACAACAAATCTCAGATCCCGAAGGGATCGTGGACGAAACAGAACAGTTTGGTTCAAGCTCGCTTGAAAACAAATCATTCTGTTTTGGACACAAAACTTATGTAATTTGCGTATTGTTCCCCCTTATCAAGGGGGTTAGGGGGTTGGGGCAAAAGCATCGTTACGATGCCTTTTCACTAAAAAGCGGCGGTTTTGAAAACAAGAAAAGCGACAGTTGGGTCTTGGGGAAGCAAAAGGGGCAGTGGGAGTAAAAAAGGTCTTAGCAACGATTACTTGGCAAAGAAGTCGTTCCCTTTATCATCGACAATGATGAAGGCGGGAAAATCCTCGACATATATCTTTCGGATGGCTTCCATGCCGAGTTCCGGGAAATCTATCACCTCGACCGACTTGATGGAGTTCTTGGCGAGGATCGCGGCGGGCCCACCTATTGATCCGAGGTAGAAGCCGCCATGTTCGCGGCACGCTTGGGTCACCTGCGGTGACCTGTTGCCTTTGGCAACCATCACAAGTGATGCAGCGTGCTGCTGGAACAGATCCACATACGTATCCATACGTCCCGCGGTGGTGGGCCCGAAGCTTCCGGACGGCATACCTTGGGGTGTCTTCGCGGGGCCGGCATAGTAGATGGGATACTTTTTGAAGTACTCGGGCATGGGTTTGCCTTCGTCGATGAGTTGCTTGATGCGTGCGTGTGCCATGTCACGTGCCACGATCATCGTACCACGGAGTCGGAGACGCGTCTTGATGGGGTATTTGGACAGGGTGGCACGTACGGCGTCCATCCCCTGGTCGAGATCTATGTCCACGGGAGGGGTCATCAGCGGTGGTTCCGCGGGGAGGAAACGCTCGGGATGGTGCTCTAACTGTTCGATGAAGATGCCTTCCGTAGTTATTTTGGCCTTCACGTTACGGTCCGCCGAGCAGCTCACGCCCATGCCCACGGGGCATGACGCGGCGTGCCGCGGGGCGCGTATCACGCGCACGTCGTGAGCGAGGTACTTACCGCCGAACTGAGCCCCGATGCCGGTATCCTGACATATTTGGAGGATGCGCTGCTCCCACTCCGTGTCACGGAACAGGCGTCCCGACTCGTCGCCCGACGTGGGAAGGTCGTCCAGATACCCTGCCGAGGCTTTTTTTACCGTCGCGAGACACATCTCGGCCGACGTGCCGCCGATACAGATCGCCAGGTGGTACGGGGGGCATGCCGTTGTGCCGAGGTCACGGATACGCTCCCGAAAGAACGCCTCCATGGACACGTCGTTCAATAAGGTTTTGTTCTGCTGATAGAGGAACGTTTTGTTGGCCGACCCGCCACCCTTGGCTATGAAGAGGAAGTTGTATTCGTTGCCTTGCGTGGCATAGAGGTCTATCTGTGCCGGGAGGTTCGTACCCGAGTTTTTCTCGTCGAACATCGTCAGGGGCACCACCTGCGAGTAACGCAGATTGCGCTCGGCATAGGTCTGACGCACACCCTCGGTGATCGCCGCGGCATCGTTCGCACCCGTGTAGACATCCTCGCCCTTGTATCCGATACAGATCGCCGTGCCGGTATCCTGACACGTGGGCAGCTCCCCCTGTGCCGCCACGACCTGGTTCATGAGGAGCGTGTAGGCGACGAACTTGTCGTTATCGCTCGCCTCGGGATCGTCCAGAATGGCACGCACCTTTTCGAGATGCGACGCACGCAGGTAGAACCCAATCTCGGCCATCGCTTCACGCGCCAACAAGGTCAACCCTTGAGGGTCAATTTTCAGGATCTTGCGGCCTTCGCAATCCACCGTGTGGACATGTTCCGCGGTTAAAATTCGATATTGTGTCGTCATACGCACAAAGTTACAAATAATATATTAACTTTGTTTTAATTCTAAAATTCGTTAGCTATGACATCTTTCAAGGAACTCGGTCTGGTCAATTCGCGCGACATGTTCGCCAAGGCGGTGAAGGGAGGGTACGCTATCCCGGCATTCAATTTCAACAACATGGAACAGATGCAGGCCATCGTTCAGGCGTGTGTCGAGGCATCGTCACCGGTGATTATGCAGGTGTCGTCCGGAGCACGCAAGTATGCCAGTCCGACGATCCTGCGTTACATGGCTCAAGGCGCTGTCGAGTATGCCAAACAGTTGGGTAAGAACATCCCGATCGTGCTGCACCTCGATCATGGAGATACGTTCGAGCTGTGCAAGGATTGTATCGACATGGGTTTCTCGTCGGTGATGATCGACGGGTCGCACCTGACGTATGACGAGAACGTGGCCCTGACGAAGCGTGTGGTCGAATACGCACACGCACATGACGTGACGGTCGAAGGTGAACTGGGTGTGCTGGCCGGCGTGGAGGACGAAGTGTCCGCCGAACACCATACCTACACGCGTCCCGAGGATGTGGAGGATTTCGTGAAGAAAACAGGTGTCGATTCGCTTGCCATCTCGATCGGCACCTCCCACGGCGCCAACAAGTTCAAACCCGAACAGTGTGTACGTGCGGCGGACGGAACGTTGGTACCGCCCGAACTTCGTTTCGATATTTTGGAGGAGATCGAAAAACGCATTCCCGGATTCCCGATCGTGCTTCACGGTGCGTCGTCCGTGCCGCAGGAGTACGTGCAGATGATCAACACACATGGCGGTGCGCTTAAAAATGCCATCGGCATCCCGGAGGATCAGTTGCGGCGTGCAGCGAAGAGCGCCGTGTGCAAGATCAATATCGACTCCGACAGTCGCCTGGCGATGACGGCAGCGGTACGTGTCGTGTTGGCCGAACAGCCTGCCGAATTCGATCCGCGCAAATACCTGGGGCCCGCACGCGACGAGATGAAGCGCCTCTATATGCACAAATGTGAAAAAGTGCTCGGGTCGGCCGGTAAGGCATGAATTTTGATCCCGTGAGGGTAAATCGAATCGTATGAGAAAAATTGTTCACAATACGGATGCAAGCCGTTACGAGTGTGATCTGGGGGGCGACATCGCTGTAATCGACTACATCGAGATGGGTGACGGTGTGGTGGCATTCGTGCACACGGGCGTGCCGGCACAGTATGAGGGTCAGGGTATCGCGTCGGAATTGACACGTGCCGCGTTGCAGGATTGTCGCGAGCGGGGTGTGAAGGTACGTCCGGCATGTAGTTTCGCCGCGGGCTATGTACGCCGACATCCCGAATGGGAGGACCTGTTGGGGTGAGGAGACGTCTCCATTTTCAATAAAAATCGCTACATTTGTAGCGATTTTTGATTTGGCTCCATAGTTCAAGGGATAGAACGGAAGTTTCCTAAACTTCAAATTCGCGTTCGAGTCGCGGTGGGGCTACAAAAAAGAGCGCATTTTTCACTTTGGCACGTCGGTTTGGTACGGAAGTTGCAATATCGGGTTAACAACGTATTATTAACCTTATTAAACCAAACCATGAAAAAATTACTTGTTATCTTGTGTGCTGTTGCAGTTGTTGTAGGCTTGCAGAGCTGCAAATCGAAGGAGCAAAAGGCTGCCGAGGCTGCTTTGGAGCACGCTGAGATGTTGAAGAGTGGAAATTACGACACTTATGTGGAGCATTTCCATTTCGAGCCCGCTGTAGCGCCCGCTACCGTTCAGGCTGAGAAAACCACCTACAAGCATGCCATGAAGACGAAGGTTCACCCTGTGATCCAATCCAAAGGCGGCTTGAAATCGACGAAAGTGGTATCTGAGACCGTCTCTCCCGACAAGAAGACCGCAACGGTTGTGTTGAACCACGAGTTCAACAACGGTGAGACTGAGCAGGGCACGTACGAGTTGGTGAAAGCCAACGACAGATGGCACATGCGCAACGGTCACTTCCGTGACGTGTGGCACACCAAAACTTCGGATGGACAACGCCTGACTGTGAAGATGAAAGAGGATGAGTACAAAGACGTTCTCAAAGAGCATGTCGATGGCGAGGCACGTGAGTTCGTTAAGGAGCATGACGGCGAGCGTCGCGACTTCGAGAAGGTGAAAACCGAGGATGGCCGTGAGGTCGAGAAAGTTATCCACCAGAGGGATGGCGACGTGATCATCAAAGAGAAAGCCGATGGTGAGCGTAACGTAACGAAGATCAAAGCCTAATTGATCGAACTTTTTAAAGAGAAGCCCCCGCCGTTAGGTGGGGGCTTCTCTTTAAAAAAAAGCGACAGTTGCGACAAAGGTCTTAGGAAAAATTACAAGCTATCGAGTGCTTCGAGAATGAGGCGGGAGCTATCGCGGATTTCGAATTCGGTGATCGTGAGGGGTGGCGAAATGCGGAATGCGGTGTCACAATAGAGGAACCAATCGCTGAGGATACCGGAATCTTTGAAGAGTTCCATCAGGCGATACATTTTCTCCGAATTACCCAACTCCACAGCCATCAGCAGTCCCGATCGGCGAATCTCACGAACCTGTGGGTGATCCCGAAGGAGTTGTTCGTAGAGTTCTCCCTTGGATTCGACCTGTTCGACGAGACGGTGTTGCTCAAGGTAATTTAATGCGGCCAATCCCGCGGCACAGCACACCGGATGTCCTCCGAAGGTGTTGATGTAGCCTAACGGTGGATCCTGTAGCGCTCCCATCACGTCACGGTTGGCGGCAAAGGCTCCCAACGGCATGCCTCCCCCGATGGCCTTGGCCATGCACACGATATCGGGACGGATGCCGAACGACTCTATCTGCTGCATCGCGAACATGGTACCTGTGCGTCCCATGCCGGTCTGCACTTCGTCGAACACGAGCAACGCCCCCGCGTCGCTGCACCGTTTGCGCAGGGCTGCCATCCACTCCATATCCGGCAGCCTGACGCCCGCCTCGCCCTGCACGGGCTCGACGACCACACATGCCGTGTGGTCGTCGATGACGTTCAACGACTCAAAATCGTTGAACGTCAGGCGGGCGTCAGCGCTCATGGGGCCGTGTGACGACCCGTGATACGCATGGCGCATCTTCAACACTGTGTCGCGATGCGTGTGGAGGCGTGCCGTTTTGATGGCCCCCTCGATGGCCTCGGCACCGGAGTTGACAAAGTACACGCACTCCAAACCCAACAGCTCGGAGAGACGTGTGGCGAACTGCACCTGCGGACGTTCGACGAGTTCGCCGTACACCATTACATGCATATACTCGGCCGCCTGGCATTGCACAGCCGCGACGACATCGGGATTGGCATGTCCCACGTTGCTCACCGACACACCGGCAATCAGGTCGTAATAGCGTCTCCCTTCGGGCGTGTAGAAGAATACCCCTTCGGCACGTGCCACTTCGATCATCAACGGTGACGGTGAGGTCTGTCCCACGTGGGCAAGAAACTGCCGCCTCAAAATTTGCGACACACCACCTCTCTCTCCTCCATTCTTATCGGTGTTTTTCGTCATCCTCTCGCATTTTCAGGTAACTTTCGTATCGCGATGCGCTGATCTCCCCACGCTCTACGGCCGCCACAACGGCACAGCCGGGCTCATGTGTATGGGTACAGTTATAAAACTTGCAGCCGGGCGCCACGCGCATCATCTCCGGGAAGTAATGCCACAGCTCATTGTCACCGATGTCGATCAGGCCGAACCCCTTGATACCCGGCGTGTCGATGATGAAACCACCCCCCGAGAGCGCATACATGGTCGAGAAGGTAGTCGTGTGACGCCCCTTGTGATGGCTCTCGGAGATCGCTCCCGTACGAATATCCAATCCCGGCTCTATGGCCGCTACCAGCGTCGATTTACCCACCCCCGAATTGCCCGCCAACAGGGTCGTATGATCCCGCAGCAACGCCTTCACGGCCTCGACTCCCGTGCCATCCACTGCCGACACTTCCAGCACGTCGTACCCCGCCCCTTGGTAAATGTTTCCGAATTCCTCCACTACTTCCAATGCGCCCCGCAGCAGATCCGCTTTGGACAGCACGATCGTCACCGGCACATGATACGCCTCGCACGTTACCAGAAATCGGTCTACGAACTCTACCGGCGTGGCGGGATCGAACAGCGTCACGACCAGCAACGCACGATCCACATTGGCCGCGATGATGTGCGACTCTTTCGACAGATTGGACGCACGGCGGATGATATAGTTGCGGCGCGGCAGAATCTTCGTGATAACCGAATCCGTCGCCTCTCCCTCGATCACCACCCGGTCGCCCACCACCACGGGGTTCGTCGACCGCACGCCTTTCAACCGTAACCGTCCCCGGATCCTGCAATCGACACGTTTGCCGCCGTCTCCATCCTCTGTCAGCACCTCGTACCAACTGCCCGTGGCGCGTACAACTGTCCCCTCCATTGGCATTAATCGTCCAAGCGGGTAATCTTTGCCCCGAGGGCGTTCAGGCGTTCGTCGATACGCGAGTAACCGCGGTCGATCTGCTCCACGTGTTGGATGACGCTCGTCCCTTCGGCACTCATCGCGGCGATCAGCAGTGCCACTCCGGCACGAATGTCGGGCGACGCCATCCGCGTGGCACGCAAGCGAATGTGATGGTCATGACCGATGACCGTGGCACGATGCGGGTCACACAAGATGATCTGTGCCCCCATGTCGATCAACTTATCCACGAAGAACAGGCGGCTCTCGAACATTTTCTGATGTATCAACACCGACCCCTTCGCTTGCGTCGCCACAACCAAAAACACCGACAGCAAATCCGGTGTCAGACCCGGCCACGGTGCATCGGCAATCGTCATGATCGACCCGTCCATAAAACTCTCGATACGGTAATGCTCCTGCTGCGGAATGAAAATATCCTCGCCACGCTGCTCGAAACGGATTCCGAGGCGTGCAAACTGATCCGGTATGATACCCAGTTTCTCGAACGCCACATCCTTGATCGTCAACTCGGAACGCGTCATCGCCGCCATGCCGATAAAACTGCCGATCTCGATCATGTCCGGAAGCATCGTGTGTTCCGTACCGCCCAACTCCGTCACGCCCTCGATCGTCAACAAATTCGACGCGATGCCCGAGATCCGTGCCCCCATGCGGTTCAACATCAGGCAAAGTTGTTGTAGGTAGGGCTCGCATGCCGCGTTGTAGATCGTCGTGACACCCTTCGCCATCACCGCCGCCATTACGATATTCGCCGTACCCGTCACCGATGCCTCATCCAGCAACATGTACGTCCCGCGTAATCCGTTGTTGGCACGCACCGTGGAACATACGTCACGCGTATCGAAATCGATAATCGCACCCAACTTTTGGAACCCGATGAAGTGCGTGTCCATGCGTCGACGTCCGATCTTGTCGCCACCCGGTTTGGGCATGTATCCGACACCGAAGCGTGCCAACATGGGACCCAACAGCATCACCGAGCCACGCAACGCACTGGCACGTTTACAATAGTCCTCCGTCTGCAAGTAGTCGATGTCGATCTCCGCGGCACGGAACGCGTAGCTCGAATCGCTCAGTTTCTCCACTTCGACACCCATACGCCGCAACAAGTCGATGAGTTGCATGACGTCCAAAATCTGGGGAATGTTGTGTACCACGACACGTTCGCGCGTCAACAACACGGCACACAATATCTGCAACGCCTCGTTCTTCGCACCCTGGGGCGTCACTTCACCCCGTAACCTGTGTCCCCCTTCAACTTGAAAACTCGCCATATTATCGTTTTCTTACAAAGATACACTTTTTCTTCTCTAAAACCTTGACGCAAAAAACCTTTTTCAAACCGCCGCTTTTCACCAAAAAGCGGCGGTCTTGAAGGTTTTTAGAAAAAAAAAGCGACAGTTGGGTCAAAAAGCGGCGGTTTAAAAGGGTCTTGAAAAACACAAAGCCCCGCTCATCGAGCGGGGCTTTGTCGTTAGTTGTACTTGAATGTTGCTTCGCAACTTACGGTCAGTTTTTTGCGCCCTTTGGCACGGCGTGCGGCCAGAACTTTACGACCATTAGGTGTCGACATGCGTTGACGAAATCCATGCTTATTGATCCTTTTCCGGCGCGATGGCTGGTAGGTACGTTTCATTGCCATAACTTATCTATTTTAATTTTTAGTCTCCGATTGGAGGGCAAAGATAAAAACTTTATTTTTATTCTCCAAACAGATTGAGTTCGCCGCGTTCCACCTTCCCGTGTAGATCCGCCAACTCGGCCACGACGGGTGACACCAGTTCGATCACATCGTCGGCCTTCGCACCTTCACCTTTGATCCGATAGAGCATCGCCGCGTAGAGACTCCGAAACATCAACTCGACATCACTCCCCTCGAATTCGCCGCGTAATTTGGATAGTTCGGGTTGCAGGCGAGCGAACGTTTGTGTGTAGTGCTCCCCCGCAGGAAGTTTCAACAGCCTCAGGTGCAGATCGTTCAGGTCTGCAATCAGGTGTAACGTGTGATCGAGATGTCCCTGCGCCTCCTTACCCTCCTCACGCAACAGGTTGGCAATATCGAGATACCACGCCAGAAAGTTGTGCTGCTGTTCGGTTGTGGGGAGGTTCCGGGGAGCCACGAACTGTGAAAATATCGCCTCCGGACTGAACTGCACCGCACGAAGCAAATCTTCCACCTGCCACAGATAGAGAATGTACTCCGCAATATTTTCGCGACGTTTCGCAATAGCTATATCCATACTAAACTGCACCTCCGTGTTTATGGTCGAGGAAATAGCGTTGCGATTTGAGCAGGTTGCGCGATTGGAGCACCATGTTTTTTGTCTCACTAAGGATCGTCAGGTAGAGCACGCTCGCTTTGGTATTCGATTGGTGGTGGTTGATTCGCGACACCTCGGACTGTATCGCGTCGGCAATCGTCTCGAACAACCGGTCGCGCATCTCCAACACCATATTCAGTTCCAAGAAGTCACCCGTCTGCAACATGTGGTTCACCTGGCGGTAGATCTTCTCCACCTCGTCGTTGATGTGACGCAGGTCCTCGGTCTGCTCCTTCGTGAATCCCTCATGGTTGTTGTCGATATGCTGGTAGGCCGGGGCGGTAATGTGCACCAGCGCCTTGGTCACCTCATTCAGGTAGTCGACCACCTGCACATAGTAGTGCGACGTGTATACATCACCCTGTTGCAGTTTGCGCAGCGTCGGCAGGAGCGAATATTTGCGTTTGCGCGACTGTTGAAACAGGTCGTTCGACTCGCGTACCATCTCGCGCAATACCTTGCGGTTCTCCTTCAACACGGCCAGCAGCGTGCGGTCGTACACCGACGTGGCACGCTCCATCGTGGCACATACTTCCTGTGTAAGGTTATACAGAATATCGTCACCCGTCTCAGCCTCCACCTCTGTTTCGGCCCCCGTTTTCTTGTTGTGTTTCGAGAAGAAGTTGCCCTTGACAAGCATGTAGCAACACAGTACCGTGATAATGATGAACGCCACCGTACCGCCATAGATCAACGCCAGTCCGATCGCCAGTGCGATGACGAATCCACCGAGTCCCGTGACGAACCAACCGGTAACAACCGTCAACACACCCGAAATACGGTACACGGCACTCTCGCGTCCCCAAGCCTTGTCGGCGAGCGACGAACCCATCGCCACCATGAACGTCACGTAGGTGGTCGACAACGGCAGTTTCAACGACGTACCGACCGCGATCAGGATCGCCGACACGGTGAGGTTCAACGTCGCACGAATCATGTCGTACGGAGCGCCGGTATTCTCCACGTCGGCAAACTCGAAACGCTTCGCGATCTTCTCCCGCATACGTTCGGGAATGATCTTGTTGACCGCGTTGCTGGTCAGGATGGCGCCGCGCACCAATGCACGCGACACGGCCGACGACCCGAACTCACGTTCCGTTTCACCCTGCGTGGCGAGCGAGATCTCCGTTTCGGTCACCTTCATCGCCTTTTTCGACGTCCATAGCGTGACGACCATAATCAGCCCCGCCAAGACCAACAGCAGCACGTTTGCAGGCACGCTTTCATTGAGACCGCCCATCAATATATTGCTGTCGCCCGCCTCGCGAGCCAATTGGAACGCGTCGTAACCCGCAATCGGCACACCGATAAAGTTCACCAGGTCGTTACCCGCGAAGGCCAGGGCCAGGGCGAACGTGCCAGCAAGGATCGTTACCTTCAACGTGTTCACCCTCGCACGACTCAGCAGGAAGAAGATGAGTGACGACACCGCCCAAATACCGATCATCGACACCCAAATATTGTCGTTGATCCACGCGTAGACTTCGCTCCCCTTCATCACGCCTTTCAATCCTTTGAAGAGGGTGAAGTAGAGGATCGCCGTGAGGGACAATCCGCACCACAGGGCACCCCAACGGCTGAATATGGCTTTGTAACGGAACGTGAAGATGAGTCGTGAGAGGTACATCAACAGCGTACCGAACGCGAAGGCCAGCACGACGGACAGCAGGATACCGGAGATGATACCCATCGCGCGATCGGCATTGATATAGTGTCCCAAGTCAGCCATCGTGAGTCCGTCGTTGCCGGAAATTTTGTATACCGACACGGCGATCGCCGAGCCCAGCAGACAGAAGATCAGCGACACGGTGGTCGACGTCGGCAATCCGAGCGAGTTGTACAGGTCAAGCAGGATGACATTGGCGAACATTACGCCCAGATACAACATCATCACCTCGTGGAACGTGAACAGTTCGGGATGAAACATACCGTTACGCGCCACCTCCATCATACCGGTCGACGTGACGGTACCGACAACGATACCGATCGAAGCGATGATGAGGATCGTGCGCATGCGCGCCACTTTGGAGCCGATGGCGGAATTGAGGAAGTTGACCGCGTCGTTCGTCACACCGACGAAAAGTCCCGATACGGCCAGTACGCCGAGTACGGCGACGATAACTGTGTACATTACACTCATGGGTTACCTTTTTGCATGGTTTCTCGACCGCAAATATACATCCGCCATCCGGAAGCTAAACAATTCCGTAACAAAGTTAACAATATGGTAACATGGGGGATCGAGGAGATTTCACCCTCTCGCTTTAAGGCTACGTGCCATGGCGGAAGCGAAGACGAAATCGTTCAGTTCCTTGTTGTCGGCCGAGATGATCGTCTCTTTGGTACCTTCCCACCACTTTTTACCCTCGTAAATGAACGTGATACGTTCGCCGATCTCCATCACGGAGTTCATGTCGTGGGTATTGATGATGGTCGTGATACCGTACTCGTGCGTAATTTCATGGATCAGGTTGTCGATCACGATGGCGGTTTGCGGGTCGAGTCCCGAGTTGGGTTCGTCACAAAACAGGTACGTCGGGTTCAGCACGATGGCCCTCGCGATGGCGGCACGTTTGATCATGCCGCCACTCAACTCAGCAGGGTAGAGGTGCCCTGCATCTTCGAGATGCACGCGTTCCAGACAGAACCGCACCCGTTCGGCTTTCTCGGCTTCGCTCTGGTCGGTAAACATATCCAGCGGCAGACGGATGTTCTCCGTCACGGTCGAGGAGTCCAGCAGGGCACCTCCCTGAAAGATCATGCCGACATTGCGGCGAATGGCTTTGAGCGCCTCGAAATCGAGCTGTGTGAAGTTCGTGTCGTCATACCACACGTCCCCCGAATCGACCTTGTGCAGCCCCACGGCACACTTCATCAACACCGTCTTTCCCGATCCGCTTTTACCGATGATGAGGTTCGTTTTGCCCGTCTCGAACGTCACGGACACGTCATCGAGTACCGTACGCCCCTCGAACGCTTTGGATATATGGTCGACACGGATCATATCAGCAGGAGTTGGGTGAGGATGAGGTTGAATATCATGATCGCGATCGAGCACGACACGACGGCCTGGGTCGACGCTTCACCCACTTCGAGGGAGTTCCCTTTGGGTTTGTAACCAAAGTAGGCGGAGAGCGACGATATGATGAACGCGAAGACACCCATTTTGATCAGCGTATAGGTGACCGAATAGGGTTTGAAATCGGACTGAATACCGGCGATATAGTCATCGGGGATCATGATGCCGGTAGCGATGGTGATGATGTACCCTCCGGCGATACCGATCAGGATGCTGAAGATTGTCAGGAAGGGGAAGAAGAGCACCGTGGCGATGATCTTGGGGAGAATGAGGTACGACGCGGAGTTGACGCCCATGATTTCGAGTGCGTCGATCTGCTCGGTGATACGCATGGTGCCGATTTCGGAGGCGATGCTGGATCCGACCTTACCGGCGAGGATGAGCGCCACGACGGTGGAGGAGAATTCGAGGATCATCGTCTCACGCGTGGCATAACCGATGAGCATGCGCGGGATGAAGGACGATTCGAGGTTGATGGACATTTGGAGGGTGATGACGGCGCCGATGAAGAACGATATGATGGCGGTCAGTCCGATGGAGTTGAGTCCGAGGGCATCCATCTCGAAGACGGTGCGTCGCAGGTAGATACCGCCCTTCTCGGGACGCGAGAAAACCTTGCCGAGCAACATAAAGTATCGGCCAATCTGTTCGAGAAGTTTTAACATTCGGTTTCGGTTTGGGTGGTGATCTCCTCGAATTCGACATATTCGCCCACATCGTCACGGACATGTTTTGTCTCGGCGGTGGTATGTACGGTCACTTTACCTTCCCGTTGCGGACGTTTGGTTTGCTGACCCGCGGCCTGTGCGAACCGCTGCATGTGACGCCTCACGCGCCACCGCAACCAAGCGGGCAGCACGACGGCGAACAGCAGGTAGAGTCCGAATATCCAGAGCAAAAATTCCATAGGTCGATGGCAAATATAGTGAAATTTTACTACTTTTGCTCACTATGTTGAACGCTATTTCACCCATCGACGGTCGTTATCGCCGTCAGACAGAGTCGTTGGCTGCCTACTTTTCGGAGGCGGCGTTGATCAAATACCGTGTCCGTGTGGAGGCAGAGTACCTGATCGCACTGGCGGGGACGCTACCCGAATTGAAGGAAATCACTGCAAAATCGGAGGTATTGCGGGATCTGTATCGCAACTTCACAGACGCCGACGCGCAACGTGTCAAGGAGATCGAGGCGACGACGAATCACGACGTCAAGGCGGTCGAATATCTCCTGAAGGAGAAGATGGATGCGCTGGGGTTGGACGCGTATAAAGAGTTCGTGCATTTCGGCCTCACGTCGCAGGATATCAATAACACCGCCATTCCGCTGTCGTTGAAGGAAGCACTGAACGATGTGCTGTTACCCGCCCTGCGCGACGTGATCGGTCAGATCGAAACCCGTGCCGAGGAGTGGCGTGACGTGTCGATGTTGGCCCGTACGCACGGTCAGCCTGCTTCGCCGACACGCCTCGGCAAAGAGGCGTCTGTTTTTGTAGAGCGTCTACAAAAACAATATGGGCAGTTGGAGCAACTGCCCATGTCGGCGAAGTTCGGCGGCGCAACGGGTAACTTCAACGCCCACCATGTGGCTTATCCCGAGGTGGATTGGGTAGCGTTCGCTGACGGGTTCGTGAACACGGGGTTGGGGCTGGATCGCTCGCGCTATACGACCCAGATCGAGCACTACGACAACATGGCCGCACTGTTCGACGCACTGAAACGTATCGACACGATCCTGATAGACTTCGCACGCGACGTGTGGAGTTACGTGTCGATGGAGTATTTCAAGCAACGGATCAAAGCCGGCGAGGTGGGGTCGAGTGCCATGCCGCACAAGGTGAATCCGATCGACTTCGAGAATGCGGAGGGCAATCTGGGCGTAGCGAACGCGCTGTACGAGCATCTGGCGGCGAAGTTGCCGATTTCGAGGTTGCAACGCGACCTGACGGACTCCACGGTGTTACGCAACATAGGGGTGCCGATCGCCCACACGCTGATCGCGCTGAAATCGCTGTCGAAGGGGCTGGATAAGTTGCTGTTGAACCGCGAGGCGATCGACCGCGATTTGGAGAACAACTGGGCTGTGGTGGCCGAAGGTATCCAGACGGTATTGCGCCGCGCGGGTTACCCGTCCCCATACGAGGCGTTGAAGGCCCTCACACGCACAGGCGAACACATTACACGAGACTCCATCGCGACGTTCATTGACGGTCTGGACATTTCGGAAGCTGTCAAAGTCGAGCTCCGAAAAATTACCCCCCATACATACACAGGCATAAAATTCTAAAAACTCAAATAAATAACCGAATCATGAAAAAATTTTCCTTGTTACTGGCCGCCGTGGCGGCATTCGCGATGGTGTCGTGCTGCGGCAGCGACTACCGCACTTTGATCCCGGCCGATGCAGTGGCTGTGGTATCCGTAAACCCCGCTTCGATGGCACAGAAAGCCAGTGTGGGTGACTTTACACAGAGTGTTTTCTACAAAATTGCCGAGAAGTTCATCACCGATACCTCGGAAAATAACGACTTGACTCCCGAGGAGCGCGACTATGTGTTGAGCCTGGTCGCAAACCCCGAGGAGGCGGGTATCGACATGCGTGCCGATGCGTATCTGTTCGTGTCGATGCCGAAAGGGGAGGATTCGGAACCCGGTGTCGGTGCGGTCTTCAAGGTGAAGAACAAAGGCAAGGCTGCCAAGATGGTGGAATTGCTCAAAGAGACGGATGAAGAGCGTGTTTTTTTGGAGAAGAACGCCATGTTGATTTATTATGGCAGTGACGATGAGAATATGCCCCATGCGCTCTTCGCCAACACGAAGGAACAGAGCCTCGTGGGACAGCCCCACATGGCGACGTTCTTCCGTGGCGGCAACGACATACAGTTCGCGCTCCACTACGGAGCGATGATGGCGGCCCTGGACGAGAGCGGCATGGCATCGCAAATGCCCGGCATGGACTTCCTGTCGAAGATGGTGATGGTTTCGACGACCAACTTCGAGTTGGGACGCGTCGTGGCACGCGGCGATGTCTTCTTCACGGACGACGCGGCACGTGAGTCGTACGAGAAACTCGTGCCGATGTACGCACGTCTGGACAACGGATTCCTGAAAATGTTGCCCGAGAAAAATATCGCTACGATCGCTACGGGTTTGCATGGTGCCGAGGTGTACGGATTCCTGAACCAGATCCCGATGTACGCCACGCTGTTGGCGATGACTCCCCAGGCCAAAACGATCGTGAGCGCCCTCGACGGTGATATCGCCCTCGCATTCCACGGCATGGACATGGCGAAGCAGATGCCGTTGCTGACGCTTGTCGCACAGGTGAACGATCCTTCCGTGTTGGAGACAGTACAAAGCCTGCTCCCGAAAGGTTTCGATCAGGTGGCGTTCGGCGTGAAGGAGAATATGTTCTACGCCACCACCGACGCGGGTGTGGTTCCCTACCTCACGGGCGAGATGAAACCCTCGACATTCCAGGAGCGCGTGGCGTCACTGTTCGGCGGTGCGTATAGCGTGATGCACGTCGACTTCAAACTGCTGAGCACCATGCTGAGCGAAGGTATCGCTGCCAAGACGATCCCCGTAGGAGCTGCCGTGGCAATTCCTGTGTTGGATCTCTTCGAGTCGTTCGAGATGAAGACCCCCGAGATGAACCATTTCGACATGGTGCTCCACATGACCGACAAAGAGAAGAACGCCGCCGAAGTGCTCTACAAAACCATCGAGGGTTACGCCCAGGTGGCAGGCATGGCGATGTTGTAAGCGGTAGTGTAAACCGATATGAAGGAGCTCTCCCTGAGGCACGTTTTGCCGCGCGCATTCGCGCCGCCTGCGACCTCGCAGGTGTGGGGTGAAGACATCGTCTTCACCCGCGGCAAAACGTGCCTCGTCGAGGCTGCTTCGGGAGCGGGGAAATCATCGCTGTGCGGATACCTGTATGGGTATCGTCGTGATTACGACGGAGTGATCGCGTTCGACGGCACGGACATTCGTAAGTTGGGCGTACGGTCGTGGGGCGACGTAAGGCGGCATTCGATCGCGATGATGTTCCAGGGGTTACGGTTGTTCCCCGAACTGACGGCGTTGGAGAACGTGCAGATCAAAAACAACCTCACGCACCATAAAACTCCGTCACAAATCGCCACTCTTTTTGAATCTCTCGGCGTGGCGGATAAGGCCCACGCACGCGTGGACCGGTTGTCCTTCGGCCAACAGCAACGAGTTGCTTTTATCCGCCTGCTGTGTCAGCCTGCCGATTTCCTGTTGCTGGACGAGCCTGTGAGCCATCTGGATGACACTAACGCCGCGGTGATGGGTCGAATCCTGTTCGACGAGACACGTGCCAGCGGAGCCGGGGTGATCGTCACGTCTATCGGCAAGCACCTCGATCTGCCCTACGAAAGGAGGCTCGCGCTATGAGGCTGCTGTGGAAACTGTTGCGGAGGCATGTGAGTGCGTTGCAGTTGGCCGGATTCTGGCTGACGAACCTCGTGGGCGTGACGATCGTGCTGTTGGCTGTGCAACTGTACAGCGACGTGCGTCCCGTGTTGGAGGCACCGGACTCGTTCATGGCGAACGACTATCTCGTGCTGAGCAAAGAGGTACATGCCGGACAACAGAGTGCCGCGTTCAGTGCCGACGAGATCGACGACCTCTCCGCACAACCCTTCACGGTCGATCTGGGCGAATTCACGGCCGCACGTTACAGCATCATGGGAGGGCTCTCGATGATGGGCTACGGCATGTCGACTTATCTCTTTTTAGAGGCCGTTCCGGATAGATTCCTCGATGTCCCCGCCCAAGATATGCGTTCTGCACACGCAAGCACTCCCGGGGACGCCGTGTGGGGCTTCAAACCGGGCGATCGACGCGTACCGATCATCCTGCCACGCAACTACCTGAATCTCTATAACTTCGGCTTCGCATCCACACAGGGACTTCCTCAGATGAGCGAACAGGCGGTACAGGCATTCCCGCTCACGTTAGACGTCACTGGGAATGGACGCCATGAACGTTTCCAGGGGCGTGTGGTGGCCTTCTCGAACCGCCTGAACACAATTCTTGTCCCGGAATCGTTTATCGAGTGGTCGAACGCTACTTTCGCCGATCGCGGTGCGACGGGGCCGTCACGTGTGATCATCGAGGTACGCAACACGGGCGACGAGGCGCTGTTGTCCTACCTGCGTGCGCGTGAGTATCGTGTCGAGGGGGATGGTGACACGGGACAAGCGGATTACGTGCTGCGCATCGCGACGGGAGTCGTGTCCGGTATCGGTGGATTGATCACCGCCATGTCGATTTTCGTGTTGATGTTGAGCATCCTGCTACTCCTGCAAAAAAACACACGCAAACTGCAAGATCTGTTGCTGTTGGGTTACACACCTGCACGGGTGTCACGCCCCTATCAACTCCTCACATTGGGATTGAACGTCGCTGTGTTTGTGTGCGCGGTGCCATTGGTGCTGTGGGCACGGAAGACGTACCTGCCATTTATGACCTTGATCGGAGGAGATGGAAATCACACCCCTGCCGGTATCGGGACGATGCTCACGGTGGGCGTTGCGATGGTGCTGACCGTGACGCTCGTCAATGCCATCGTGATACGCCGCCAGGTCCGCCGTCTCTGGTAAACTCCTTGTCCTCGCCCAACTTCCGCCAAGCCGAGCGGGGAGTCGAAGCTTGCTTGGACTTCTCCGAGGGTTGAAGTCGAGCTTTCTTGTCCCTCCCTACATTAGATCTTTATACAACGGAGGGAGAAGCCGTTCCCGACGTAATTGGTGTACGCCGTAGTCGCGGCGCCGGCATTGAAATTGAACCTTCGCGCACCCGTCGTAGACGAAGCCGAGAGCACCCAATAGTATCCGTTGGAAGGCTGATTGCCCAGCTGACCATTGGAGTTGTTACGGGTCCCCGGCGCGGGGAGGAGGGGCTATTCCCCCGTGTTATGCCGAAACCCCTCCTCGTCATACAGGGGACGGTCATTGCGTAGATCTTCATCCAACGTGTTCGACAGCACGTCATCGGTCGCGATATCAATATCGACAAGATCGCTATCCCACCGCGTTTCGTCACGCACCCCCTCTGCGAATTCATTATTGTCAGTCGATAACGCATGCCTGTCCGGCGAGTAATCCGTGTAATCCATAATCGAAGTTTTTTGTGGGAGGTGCAAAAATCGTTCCTTTCCTTCCTTGTTCCGCCCTACATTAGATCTTTATACAACGGAGGGAGAAGACGTACCCGACGCGACCGGTATTCGTCGTATTCGTAGCGCCGGCATTGAAATCGAACCAGCGCGCATCCGCGGTAGACGAAGCCGAGAGCATCCAATAGTAGCCGACGGAAGTCTGACTGACCAGCTGACCAAGGGAGTAGCCACGGAACCCCGACGCGGGGAGGAGATTTTTTTAATGCCGCATTTTTAATTGTTAATTTGAAAACTTATATTTGTCGGAGCAAACCAAAAAAAACAGATAAACCATGAATGTACCTGCCAATTTGAAGTATTCGAGCGATCACGAATGGATCCGCACTGATGGTGACACGGCTTATATCGGCATCACCGATTTCGCACAGAGCCAGCTGGGTGACATCGTCTTTGTGGACGTGCCTACCGTGGGTGAAACCATCGCCGCCAACGAAGTGTTCGGTTCGATCGAGGCCGTAAAGACCGTTTCCGATGCCTTTATTCCCGTCGGGGGCGAGGTCGTGGAGTTCAACTCCGCCGTGGATGCCGATCCCGCCGTGGTGAACCGCGATCCGTATGGAGAGGGATGGCTCATCAAAGTCAAAATGACCGATCCGTCGGAAGTCGACTCGTTGCTGTCGGCCGGGAAGTATCAGGAGCTGATCGGATAATATCCTAACATACAAAGAGTTATGTCCAAAGTTACGGTAGTAGGTGCCGGGGCCGTGGGGGCCACGTGTGCCAATGTGATGGCGACTCGCGAGGTGGCCGACGAAGTGGTGTTGATCGACATCAAGGAGGGACTCGCCGAGGGTAAGATGCTCGACATGTATCAATGTGCGACGCTGATGGATTTCGACACGAAACTCACCGGTGCGACGAACGACTATCGTGTCAGTGCCGGTTCGGACGTGGTGGTGATCACGTCGGGAATCCCTCGCAAACCCGGCATGACGCGTGAGGAGTTGATCGGTACGAACGCCGAGATCATGAAGGGCGTCATCGAGCAGGTGGTGAAACACTCGCCACGTGCCATTATTCTCGTCGTGGCCAACCCGATGGACACGCTGACTTATCTGGCGCACAAGGTGTCGGGATTACCCAAACAACGCGTCATCGGCATGGGCGGTGCCCTGGACAGCGCACGCTTCAAGTGCTATCTGGCAAAGGCCGCGGGTGTGAATATCAACGATGTGGATGGCATGGTAATCGGCGGTCATGGCGATACGACGATGTTGCCGCTGGTGTCGAAGGCGTCGATCAAGGGTGTTCCTGCGTCGCAATTCGTGACGAAGAAAAAACTCGACGGTGTGGTTGCCGATACGATGGTGGGGGGTGCTACGCTGACCAAACTCATCGGCACGTCTGCCTGGTACGCACCCGGAGCTGCCGCATCTGCCATGGTGGAGTCGATCCTCAAAGATCAGAAGAAGATCTTCCCCTGCTGCTGCTACCTGGATGGCGAGTATGGACAGAAGGATATCTGTATCGGGGTACCGGCAGTGGTCGGCCGCAAAGGTGTCGAGAAGATCGTGAAGTTGGACCTGACGACCGACGAGGCAAAGAAATTCTCCGATTCAGCAGACGCCGTACGTGCCACGAATCAGGTTTTGAGTCTTTAGTTCCAACTGTTCGTTTTTTCCTACCCAACTGTACCCTTTTTAGTGAAAAGGCATCGTAACGATATGCGAAACAAAGGGGTCTTCGCTTTGCGAAGACTCCCGCCCCTTTGGGGCATTAGAGGCAGGGGATACCCCTGACCCCGCCTCGCTCTGCTTCGCAGCGCTCCGCCCCCCTATCCCCCTTGATAAGGGGGGACAATACGCAAATTACATAAGTTTTGTGTCCAAAACAGAATCATTTGTTTTCAAGCATGCTTGAACAAATTTTTCTGTTTCGTCCACGATCCCTTCGGGATCTCACGATCTGTTGTCGCGACACCTTTAAGAAAGGTGTTTTAGGAGTGGGTTTCTGATAACGTTTCCGAAACCTGCGACACAGCCGAAACGCAGGAATACTAAACGTCGGGCTTTGGCTTCGCGCAAAAGGAGGAATACGAAGTATCCAGGAAAATTTTTGGGGTACACTTTTCTCCGAAAAGGGGCGGTTGAGTAAAGGCGTAAGGTTTTAGTAAAAGAAGAAAGCCCCGCTCATCGAGCGGGGCTTTGCTTTGTTATTCTTTGTGCGCCTTGGGGGCAGCGACATGTCGTTTTTTGAGGTTCTCGTAGAACTTGGCTGAGGCGGTGAAGATGTAGGGATACACCCACAGCAACCCGATTCCAAGTGCGAGGGATCCAAGGATGATCCATCCGATAAAGCTCAACAGCAAGCAGAAATATTCGGCCTTATGTCCACGCATCATCTCCATACTGCGACAGATGGCTTGTTCACCGGTCATTTCGGGATTGTCACGCATGATGAAATACGCCTGGCTGTACGAGATGGCCTTGATTATACCCGGAACGACGAGCAGCAACGACCACAGGAACACATAGATCGTGTAAAGCAATCCTCCGACCAGGTAGCGTCCATAGTTGTGTCCGCGGAAAGGTTCGAAGAAGGTGTTCATGTCGACATCCTTACCACGCGCCACATCCAACCAGATGAACACGGCACCCATCGCGATGAGATTCGTGACGAAGATCTGCGCGAGGAACGGTCCTGCGAACGGGATAAAGATTGTGGCCATCGAGATGGCGCCCACCAGCAGCATGTACACCAGACACGCCAACGCGGACTTGCCCCACTTACCTTTGAGCGATTCACGCGCTTCGGCACGCAACACTCTGGGTCTTAAAGTTTCTGTCATAACGAACGATTTTAAAAGTTAACGAGGGTAAATATACAAAAACTAAATCGAGATATCCAAAATTTCGAGGTGAAGCGTCCCTGCAGGCACCTCTACCTCTACGTGTTCACCTTTTTTGTGTCCCAACAAGGCTTTAGCGATGGGGGTTCCGATCGCCAGTTTACCCTCGCGCAGATTCGCCTCGCTCTCGGCCACGATCGTGAACGTCACTTCGCGTCCGGCGGTGTGGTTCATCAGTTTCACGCGGCTGAGGATCTGCACGCGGCTCGTGTCGACTTTCGATTCGTCGATGATGCGTGCGTTGGCAATGGACTCTTCGAGCTTGGCGATACGCATCTCGAGCATCCCTTGTGCCTCGCGTGCGGCATCGTACTCCGCGTTTTCGGAGAGGTCTCCCTTGTCACGTGCCTCGGCAATGGCTGCCGAGATGGCGGGACGTTCCACGGAACGCAAATGTTGCAACTCCTCTTTGAGTTTGTTGTAGCCTTCGGCTGTCAGGTAGTTCAGTTCTTGTGCCATAGTTATAAAAAACAAGAATCCCGACCACGCAGGTCAGAACCCCGATTCGATTACGATGCAAAGATACATCTTTTTTTTCTAAATCCTTGTCCCGCCCTACATTAGATCTTTATACAACGGAGGGAGAAGCCGTAGACGACGCTAGGGGTACTCGTCGTACCCGTGCCGCCAGAATCGTAGCGGAAGTTTCGTGCACTCGTGGCAGAGTACGCGGCGGAAGTCCAATGGTAGCCGCCGGAAGTCTGAAGGTACAGCTGACCATTGGAGTAGTTACGGTTCCCCGGCGCGGGGAGGATGTCAGGGCTTTCCGGCGGTGATCTCGATTGAGGCGCCGCCCCACTGGTTGACGGGATAGGTCTCGGTACGGATGAGGTTGGTGCCGTGCCACACCTTCACTTCAAGCGGGAAGGGAGGGTATCCACCGATGGCATCTTCAGTGGGCAGGGTACGTGGCACGAGGTAGATATAGAGCAGTATTCTGTCGCACGGCACTGTTTCCAGGCCATGTACCCCCTCCACGGACGAGAACCCGATCCGTTCGTCCGCCTCGTCACGCGCCTCGCAAAGCATCGTCACCGAATGACGTTCCCACTGTCGCTCGTCACACGCGAGTTCAATCTTAAACTTGTCCCTCATGTTGCGAATGTACAAAATAAATTCGTATATTTGCCCCCGTGATGAATAACTACACCATCGCGTACAAAGGTCTTGGGCAAGGGGGGCATGATTTTGCGTTCGACGTGGACGGGACGCTCTTCGAGGCGTTCGAGAACCATGATGTGAAGGATGCCAGATGCCGTGCGGACGTGCGTGTGGTGCGGGGTGGCACGGGGTCGGGCCTCACGGTGACGGTGCGGGTACATGGTACCGTGACGGTGGCGTGTGACAGGTGTCTGGGTGATTGTGGGATCCCGATCGACACGGAGGATGAGTACGACGAACCGATCTGTGCGACGGAAGACGTGATCGACCTGACGCAATTCATCTACGAGAGCATCGTGCTCGCGCTGCCGTACCGAAGGGTGCATCCCGACGGACAGTGTGATCCCGATATGATACAGAGATTTACGACAGAGAGTGACAATTAAAATTTTAAAGAACCAATAAGTTATGGCACATCCCAAACACAGGGTCTCGTCGACCCGCCGCGACAAACGCAGAACGAACTATAAGGCTGTTGTACCGACGGTCGTAGCGTGCTCGAATTGCGGCGCCGCGACGCTCTATCACCGTGTATGTCCCGAATGCGGCTTCTACCGCGGGAAACTCGCTATCGAGAAGAAAGCCGAATAATCATGTTGCGCATTGGTCTGGATGTAATGGGAGGTGATTTCGCCCCCCAGGCTGCCGTCCAAGGTGCCGTCATGGCGGTCGACGCGCTCGGCGGCGACAGCCGCCTGGTGCTTTTCGGTGACGAAAAGCAGATCAGGGACATTCTCCGGGAGGAGAATTGCCCTGCGGAGCGCTTCGACATCGTGCACACGTCGCAGGTCATCGAGATGGGTGACCATCCCGCCAAGGCGTTTCAACAGAAAACCGATTCGAGCATCGTCGTCGGATTCAAATACCTGGACGCCGGCAAGATCGACGGATTCGCGTCGGCCGGAAGTACGGGTGCCATGATGGTGGGCTCGATGCAGGCCATCAAGCCGATCAAAGGTGTGATCCGCCCCACGATCTCCACCACCATTCCTACGGTTGCGGGAGGCAGGGCGCTGCTACTCGACGTGGGGCTGAACGTGGATTGTAAACCCGAGGTGCTGGAACAGTACGGACTGCTGGGTTCGATCTACGCCGAGGCGGTACTCGGGATCAAAAACCCACGCGTGGCGATCCTCAATATCGGTGAGGAGGAGAGTAAGGGCAACATCCAAAGCAAAGCGGCACACGACCTGATGCGGCAAAGTAAAGCGTACAACTTCGTCGGCAACGTCGAAGGGTCGCACCTGTTCAGCGGCAAGGTGGCGGACGTGATCGTGTGCGACGGATTCGTCGGCAACACGCTACTGAAAACCTGCGAAGGACTGTACCGCATCAACCAGGCCATGCACATCGGGAGCGACAGCCCCTTCTGGCAGGAGATGAACTACGAACATGTGGGCGGTACCCCTGTACTGGGTGTCGGTGCGTCGGTGGTGGTCGGTCACGGCTGCTCGTCGCCCCTGGCGATCAAAAACATGGTACTCTCCATGGAACGCTGTGCACAGGTGCACCTGACGGAGAAACTACAACAAGCCTTCAAATGAAAAAGATAACTGCGGCGATTACGGGTGTCGGCTCCTACCTGCCCGATTATATCCTGACCAACGACGAGATCTCGACGATGGTCGACACGACGGACGAGTGGATCATGTCGCGTATCGGCATCAAAACCCGCCATATTCTCAAAGGAGAAGGTATGGGTACATCGTACATGGGTGCACGCGCCATCAAGAACCTCCTCGAAAAGACGGGCACGGACCCCATGGAGATCGACATGGTGATCTGCGGCACCATCACGCCCGACATGCTGTTCCCCTCGACGGGCAACCTTATCGCCGACCAGGCAGGGTGTAAAAAAGCTTTCGCGTATGACATCTCGGCCGCATGCAGTGGATTCATCTTCGGACTCACCGCGGCGGCACAGTTTATTGAAACCGGTTTCGTCAAAAAAGCCATTGTTGTCGGTGCAGATAAAATGTCTTCGATCATCGACTACACGGATCGAAACACATGTCCCATCTTTGGTGACGGTGCCGCGGCCGTGTTGTTGGAACCATCCACGGATGGGCATGGCGTGCTGGATTCGATCCTGCATTCGGACGGTTCGGGCGAGATGCACCTCTATATGAAGGCCGGCGGCTCACGCTATCCCGCCACAGAGGAGACCGTGCGTAATAAGTGGCACTACGTGCATCAAGATGGTCAGGCTGTGTTTAAAGCTGCCGTGTCGAACATGGCTGACGTGGCTGAGACCATCATGAAACGCAACAATCTATCGGCAGACGACGTGCGTTACCTGGTACCTCACCAGGCGAACCTGCGCATCATCGACGCAACGGCCCACCGCATGGGATTGGATCGTGACAAGTGCATGATCAACATCGACAAGAACGGTAACACGACCGCTGCAACGATCCCGTTGTGTCTGGCGGACTACGAATCGCAACTCAAAAAGGGTGATAACATCATCCTCGCCGCCTTCGGAGGTGGCTACACATGGGGTGCGGTGTACGTGAAGTGGGCCTATTAGCTCTCTGTTTGCTTCAGACCGTTCGCTTTTACTTCTCTAAGACCCCCACTGTCGCTTTTTTTGGAAACTTTTTTTCAAACCGCCGCTTTTTAGTGAAAAGGCATCGTAACGATGCGAGACAGAGGGGTCTTCGCTTTGCGAAGACTCCCGCCCCTTTGGGGCATTAGAGGCAGGGGATACCCCTGACCCCGCCTCGCTCTGCTTCGCAGAGCTCCGCCCC
>QMCD01000988.1_pt1 | contig 29064 bp, 25 predicted proteins | sample 1821841 | NCBI WGS metagenome assembly QMCD01 (sample SAMN01991225, study PRJNA193472) | Termite gut metagenome, whole genome shotgun sequencing project. | isolation source: worker | host: Macrotermes natalensis | reverse complement strand
GCGGAGATCAACTTCCTGCAGCAAAAAAATATCCGCGTCAATGGTTTCAAAGAAATCCCGCATTCCCTTCATGTTATTTGTAATACTCTCTGCCGATGAAGGCCTGACGCCGCTCCCTCCGTCCATGAAAAAATCCTGGCTTCGATCCAAGGCCCCGTAACCGATATTCATAGACAAAACCGACAGGGGCTTCCCCGTTTCAACGAGACGGTTCTGATTGTTTTCCACCGGCAAAGATTCAACCGCACTCGGTTTGTATTCCGTTACGCTGAGAAAAAGAATGCCGCATAACATCAGTATTAGGACAGCGCCCAATACGATACCGGACACAATCAGAATTTTCCGTACAACATGTTTCATAATCATATTTCCTTATAAAATACTTTCACAACGGAGGTGCCCAGCTGTTAGAACACCCTCACTATACTATATTGCAGAGAAGAGAATTTGTCAGGGGGAAAAGATGATCAATATCTTCCCGGAGCGTTCATTCCGGGAAGATAATTTTACAGGTATCCTTTTGCCTTTAACAGTTCCGCGTTCAGGATGCCGCCGCCGGCAGCCCCGCGGACAGTATTATGCGACAAGCCCACAAAGCGGATATCAAAGATGCCGCAGGGACGAATCCTGCCGACGCTGACGGCCATCGCTTTATCAGCATCGCGGTCTTTGCGGGGCTGGGGCCGGTCGGCTTCTTCCCGAATGATGATGGGCCGGGCCGGCGCCATAGGCAGTTCCAGTTCCTGCGGAACGGCGCGGAACGCGCTCCAGACAGCTTTTATTTCATCGATGCTTGGCTTCTTTTCACCGAACTCAAGGCTTACGCAGGCCGTGTGGCCGTCCACGACAGGAACCCGGTTACAGTGAGCGGAAATAAGCGGCTCCGCCGCGTTTTCGATAGCACCGCCCCGGACTTCGCCTAAAATCTTTAAGGGTTCCTGTTCAGATTTTTCTTCTTCGCCGCCGATGTAGGGAACGATGTTGTCCACAACGTCGAGGCTGGCAACACCGGGGTAACCCGCGCCGGAAACGGCCTGCATGGTAGTAACAAACATGCGGCGGATTTCATAGCCGCTTTGGATTAAAGCCCAGACCGGAGTCATGTAGCTTTGTATCGAACAGTTCGGCTTTACGGCGATAAAGCCCTTGTCCCAGCCGCGGTTTTTCCGCTGAATCGGGATGATGTCGATGTGGTGAGGATTCACTTCGGCAATGAGCATGGGAACATCGGCGGTCCAGCGGTGGGCGGAGGCGTTGGAAACGACAGGAATCCCCGCCGCCGCGTAACTTTCTTCGAGCTTTTTGATCTCGTCTTTGCCCATCTCCAAAGCGGAAAACACAAAGGCGCATTTGCCCGCCTTGGATGCCGCAACGGCGCGGCTTACATCGTTCGCGTCTTCTACGATAAGGTCGCCTACCGCGGGATGATAAGAGGCGGCTAACTGCCATCGTCCGGCTGTTGCGTCCCGGTACGATTTTCCCGCGCTTCGGGGAGAGGCGGCAACGTAGGTTACCTCAAACCAGGGGTGATTCCTTAACAGGCTGATATATTGCTGGCCCACCATGCCGGTGGCGCCTAAAACTCCAACAGGTATTTTTTGCATCGTATCTTCTTCTCCTTAATCGATTGTTTAACGCTGTGAATTCACAATAGCTTCGGCGTATTCATCAGCCGCGCGGTAAGTGCTTATATTTTTTTCTTTGGCACTTGAAATAATTCTAAGTGTTGTATCATATATTGCATCAACTTTGGCATTGACGGCATCGGCACTGTAGGTCTGATCTGTAATTTCCATACCGCAGTTTATCACGCCGCCCGCGTTTATAATATAATCGGGCAGATACAATATGTCCAAACGTTCCAGAGCGTCTCCTGTTTCAGCGTCCATGAGGACATTGTTCGCGGCCCCGGCAATGAGCCTGCATTTCAAAGCATCAACATTCCCGGTATTCAGCACAGCCCCCATCGCGCATGGAGCAAAAATATCGCATTCTGATGTTAACACTTCTTCACCGTTGATTGCGGCAGCTCCAAATTCCTCAACCGCTTTTTTTATGTTTTCAGATTTAACATCATATACTTTAAGATGGGCGCCTTCCTTTTTAAGATAGCCGCAGAGCGCGTAACCGACACTGCCCAAACCCTGAACCACAATGGTTTTATCTTTAAGCGAATCAGTGCCGAACTTTACGCCCGCTCCTGCTTTCATTCCCATATAAATACCGCGCGCAGTAAATGGCGAAGGGTTACCGCTTACACCTGGAGTCCCCGTTACAAATTGGGTAACTTCATTCATGCAAGCAACATCATCAGCGTTTATATTCACATCCTCGGCAGTATAGTATTTCCCATGTAACGAATGGATATACTTTGCGTAAACATGTAAAAATTCCCGCGACTTTAATGTATCAGGATCGCCCATAATGACAGCCTTGCCGCCGCCAAGTTTAAGACCGGCCGCCGCGTTTTTCAGCGTCATTCCTCTTGAAAGGCGCAGCACATCAAAAAGCGCGTCTTCTTCAGTCGCGTAATTAAAAAAGCGCGTGCCTCCGAGAGCCGGACCTAACACCGTGCTGTGGATTGCAATAATGGCATTAAGTCCAACATTCTCGTCATGCACAAAAAGGATTTGCTCATGTCCATACGTATTCATCGACTCTAAAACTTTCATATCATTCATTCTCCTATGAGTACCGGCTGCTTTCAGTTTTACAGAACGTTATTTTATTTCGATATTTGCCGCTTTGAGTGCTTCTTTCAAGGGAGCCGCCAATTCTTCCGCAAGAGGCAGGAGCGGAAGCCGAAGCGTTCCGGCATCCATCCCCGCCCAATTCATGGCGGCTTTTATGGGAATGGGGTTCGTATCGATAAAAGCGGCTTTAAAGAAGGGCAGCAGTTCGTAATGGAGCTTCCTCGCTTCCTCGTAGTTTTCGGAAAGACAGGCGCGGCAAAGGGCGGCAATCCTCGCGGGTATCAAATTCGATACCACAGAAATTGCACCGTCTCCGCCCATCGCGCAAATCGGCAGTGTGCAGTAATCATCACCGGAAAGGAAAGCAAGATTCCGGCCGCCGGCTTTTGCGGGCAGAACAACCTCGTTCATCATGTCTCCGATTTGGCTTAAATCACCGGAACTTTCCTTAATGCCGATAACGCTGGGGATTTGAACGATCTGCTTCATCAATTTTGGGCTGATGTTCTTCCCTGTCCGGGACGCGATGTTGTACACGACGATGGGAATATTCACAGCATTCGCCACGGCTTCAAAATGGGCAAGCAGTCCCGCGTCGTTGGGTTTATTATAGTAGGGAGTAACGATAAGCACCGCGTCGGCGCCAAGGTCTTTGGCGCGTTTTGTGTTTTCAATCGTATGATGAGTCGAATTTGACCCGGTTCCCACGATAACGGGGAGTTTTTTGCGGGTTTCTTCGACGCATATCTTGATCAGCTTATCCTGCTCATCGCGGAAAAGCGTTGCTGTTTCACCGGTAGACCCAAGAGGAACAAGGCCGTGAATGCCTCCCTCAATCTGGAACCGCACCAGGTTCCGAAAAGCATCATAATTGACATCCCCATTATCTTTCATGGGAGTAACAAGAGCGGTATACGCGCCCCGGAGTTGCATCATTTTTCACTCCAACTAAAAATTTATAACCTTAATGTACCAATAATTGTATTTTTATGCAAGAGTTCGCGGGAAAAATGTATATTTTTACAAAGATGAAAATCGTCACAAAGTATTAAAAATAGACAGGATGGCGAAACCACAAGGTCCGCCATCCTGAAACAACACTGCCGGCGCTTTGTCTATTTGCCGGATTTTCCCAGACTAAGGTTAACCCGGTACAGACAGCCCACCATGATGTATACGCCCATCCCGATTGCCAAAAGCACCGGGAAGCCGTTGGATACAACAAGCAGTCTGGCCAGGGCGCCTCCGGCAAGGGAGAGGCCGCCGTTCATCCCCCAGGCCCAGGGCAGAAGGTGGGGCTTGTTTTCCTGGAGGCTGTCCAATCCGTTGGGATAAGGGATACCCATAAAGAATGCCGTCGGGGCGATAACCGCTATTGACGCCAGGACTCTGACAAAAAGCGGCGCGGAGTGATAGCGGTCAAGGAAATCAGCCAGCCCAAGTATATAAAAGAGGAGGCCGCCGGCAACCATGATACACGCAGCAAGAACAACCCATGTGCGGTATTTTTTGAAAACGCTGCTGACCAGGTTTCCCAAAGCCGAGCAGATAAGCATCACCGTGATAACGATGCTGGCGGAATATGTCGGGTTTGAAAGGAAGACACTGAGCCGCTGAATGAGGAATATCTCAATCAGCATGTAACCAAGACCAAGTCCCGCATAATACAGAATAACCCCAAAGGTTCCTTTCCGGTTTTTAAACAGTTCTTTCCAGCGGCCGATCACGGGAATTACAATAACAATGAGTCCGAAGAGACAAGCCTGGAAGAGCATTCCCAAAAGAAGCAAATATCCCCACTCTTCTGAAATATCTTCAATTTGATCCATGTACATGGGCAGCTTATTTAATTTCAGGAACCCGGAATAATAGGGCCGGTTGTCCCGGATAGGCCGGATGTCAAAAATATATTGTTCTTCAATGGCGTCCGCGTTACCCGCAAAGAACGCGGGAATGGAAGCCCGGTACATATCGGCATTGGTAAAACTTTCCACGACATCATCATCATGCTCCCCAAAATGCTGCTGGTAAGCTCCCATAAGGATATTAAGATCCCGCTGAGCCAGGTCCGTGCCGGGAACATACAGGGACTCAAAGGAACGGGTTTTTACAAAATTGTTAAGATCGTACAATTCCCCTTCCGTGAAAGCGCCGTTTTTAATCAGAATAGTGGAAGTGGACATAAAAAGGCCGAAAGCGTACATATTCTGTTCAGGCTGGGGCATTCCCGCTTCTTTCATGGCCACGATGATCGTATTAAGAAGTTTCAGCACGTTCCGGGGAGGATTGAGCCGGTCCCACACCGTAACGGAAAGAACTCCGTCCGGTTTCAAGCTGGCAAAATATTCTTTAAAGGCTTCCACCGTATATTTAAAATCTTCGTGAATAGCGTATCCGCCCGAATCGGAAAGACCGATGGAATCAACTAGGCTGATTTCTATCAAATCGTAAGCGTTTTGGTTGTCCAGGCAGAAAGCGCGGGGTTCGCCCTGAATAATCGAAATCTTGTCGGATGTAAGAAGATTCCCGGTAAAGCGGGAAACATTAGGATCATTTTTCAGAAGATCAATCATTTCCGAGGAAGGTTCCACAATATCGATTTTGCGGGCGCCTTTGTAGCGGGCAATCTGCGCGTTGATGCCTCCGCTAAGATTTACCAAAAGCACGTCGGGATTGGAAAACGTCACATAGGGAGCCGCCATAGGCAGATAATCCATGTAGGCTTTTTCATTTTCCTGGAGCGCGCCCATAATGCCAATCGGTCCGGATCCGTCAATGAAAAGTCCCCAATACGGCTGGGTCGGCATACTGGAAACTTTCAGCGCCGCGTTATCCGAAAGGCCCGGAGCAAAATGGAAATACTTTGAAGCATACACATGGTATTCCCCGCCAGGACCGTAGGAATGATGGACCAGCTTTGAATCGGGGTAATTACGGACATAACTGATCGATTTATAATCCGATATCCGAATATCACCCCAAAGAAACGTGAAACAGATTGATGAAAGACTTGTCACGAGCAATGCAACAAGAGGAATCACGGGAAACCTGGAAGACCGGGACGATTCATCCCACTTTACCGATGTAAAAAGAGCCCCCATAATCGTCAGCCCCAGAATGGGAAGGATAAGGTATTGAGGAGGCAGAAGGAACATAAAGATGATGATAAATACCCCGCCGACCCCGGACCCGATCATGTTCCAGAAATATACTTTCTGGATTTCATCCCTAAGGGCGACAAAGGCGATTCCGGTAAACGCGGCAACAAAGAAAAACGGCACACCATAGATAATGTAATATGCGCCGATAAACCATAGCTGACGGGAGTCGGAAGCAAGAAACACCGGGTTAAACGGAACCATCTGCGATACAATTGTCGCCAACGCCATAAGCAGAGGCAGACAGATAGAGCATACCGACAACAGCATATCCGTCCGGGGACGTACCCAATCGGACAGAAACGTAAGAATTATCCCGGACAAACCGATGCCAAGCAACGCTGTAGAAATAACCAGGGAGCCAAAATTTGACCATCCGCCTACAGAGAAAATACGCATTACATACAACTCATAAGAAATACCGGCGATGGAAATGAAAAACAGGGCGATCAATCTGAAACTCTTGTTCATAGGAACTATTGTATACACAAACATTGACAAGATCAAGTAAATAGTTATAGAATACGAAAAGAATTAGGTAATTTTTTGTTCATAGAGGAAATTGCAAAACTTCAGTTTTTGCAACAAGCTCCATAATGGGATATTTTATTGCCTGTAACCATCCGGCTTGGACTGGATATGATCATTGTTTTTGGGTGTGTCGCTGTGAAGTTTTTACAAGAATCGATTCCGGCAATATTGATTGTAATTCTGGTAACCGGTCTGATCGGGGGATTTGTTTTCGGCTTGACCCTTCCTGTCATTGTTTCATCCAACTCGGAGCGCGTTGCGTCATACGAAGAAGTTGCCGCTCAGTCGGCCGTTCAGGAAGCAACGAAACTCGCGGTGGAAATGGGTGTGGACAGTCCTGAATACGGATTGGCATATGAAACCCTCCCCGGTGCCGAAAAGTACGACGGCCCCGCGTTGGCCCGGTCAATGCCGATAGAGACAAAAGAAGCCTGGCTTTCCTGGATGCGGAACAACCGCAATGATTCGCCGGTTTTTCTAGAGGAGCGATGGCAGCTTGCCCAGGCCTTTGTTGGATCTTCGGAACTCAAGCGGCCGGAAGATGTCCGGGCATTCCTTTTAACGCCCCGGGAGCACTTTGTCAGAGCGCGTAACAGAGGACTGGAATACGCGGATACCTGGCTTCCCATCGGTCATGGCGCGACCATTACCGATCCTGATGTTGTGGCGATGATGACCACTACCCTGGATATTAATCCGGGGGATAAAGTACTGGAAATCGGTACAGGATCGGGCTACCAATCGGCTATTTTGTCGTATCTAACGAAAGAAGTTTATACCATCGAGATCATCAAACCTCTGTTTGTTGAAACGGATCAGTTGTACCGGGACTGGGAAAAGTCCTATCCTTCCTATGGTTCTATCAACCGGAAACTGGGAGACGGTTATTACGGATGGGAAAAATACGCTCCGTTTGAAAAGATTATCGTTACTTGTTCTATCGATCATATCCCGCCGCCTTTGTTAAGGCAGCTGGCTCCCGGCGGAATCATGGTTCTTCCTCTGGGACCTCCGGGCCGTCAATACATAATGGAAGTGAAGAAGGATATCGCCGAAGACGGAGCGATTACCCTTACGAGGCGTGATGTGTATAATGGTCTAAGGGTCAGTTTTATTCCCTTTAGGGATGAAATCGGCACGTCGTACAGCACTTCCCCCGCTGAGGAAAGGGTTACTGTTCCGCCGCCGCCTCCACCGCCGTCGTCAAAACCTGAAAATCCGCTGGAGGAAGTTAATCTTGAAGAAAATAATCTTAACGAAGAACCTTCCGGCACGGATCAAGCGGAAGAAGGAGATCCGGAAGTATAGACAAAAACAGGAATTGGAAGTAAAATAGTATGGTGTTATTTCCTGTTATGTAAAGTAATTATCGGATATTCCGATATTTTATGAGTGAACAGGAAAGAAGTTTATGGCACTGAAAATGATGGGAATCCTGGTACAGGAACTGCCGCTTCCTCTTGTGTATGTTCCGGAGAGTTCGTTATGGACGCATTTCTAAAAAACCAAAAACCTGCAAAGCGGCGGAAAAGGCCTTTTGTTTCTATAGTTCAAGATTGTTTAAAGTTGAAAGTCCTTTCTTTCGTATCCTTTACCGGAAATGCCGTTAAAAAGTTCTTCTTTTTTGTTTCCGGTCAAATCCGCAATAACCCGATGATTCCTAAAGCCGCCGGTTTGGCATGTCTTGCGGCCTTTCTGATTGGTTCCATGTGTATTGTCTTTTTCGCTATTTCTTCGCCGGAACTTCCCCCGGGAAACTTAGTCTCCGCCATAACGAATGCGGCTTCCGGTTATACCAATTCCGGCATTGAATCCTCGGTAGTTTTGCTTCCGTCCGAAGAAAACGATTGGGTTGTTTTGTCCGCGTTTGAAGATAATACGTACTTGACCGGGACGGGGTTTCAGGAAGCGGACCGGTCAAAAGATTTGGATTACCAAATTAGGCCGGGCGAAACCCTTTCTGAAATTGCCTATTTCTACAATATTTCCTATGAATTATTGGCTTTTTATAACAACATATCCAACGCGAACCATATCCGGGTGGGAACGCTCATAGTCATCCCTTCCCTGGACAATATGGCCGGCGCCGCGGAAGAAATGGCGAGGAGTCCGCGTCCCCAGGCAGCTGAACCGGTCAAAGCAAATATCAAAAACGTCCAAATTTCTTTTGAAAGCCGGCAGTCCGGTGATATGGACGAATCGGGAATTACCGTTCAGTTTGCTATTCTTGATCCTTCTCCGGATGCCTTGCAGTCCTTTGAATGGGATTTTGGCGACGGCAAACGGGGATTCAGGCCGAATCCGACCTATGAGTATACGGCGCCCAAAACCTACGTGGTCCGGCTTACCGCCAGGGATTCCGCGGGAGTGATATATAAATCCAATCCTCTGTATGTTGATGTTCCGCATCCCAGTTCAGCGGGAGAATTCAATCAAACAAAATTTATTACCCTTTCATCCCTGGACGATTATTTTGTGGTGAACGGGACCCTTTCCAAGGTCTCTCATTTTTCGAGCATCGCTGAGGCGCCCCTTGATTTAAGCGAATCCGACCAATTTCTTACGAAAATACGTTTTGAAAAACCCGGTTATTACGGCCTAACTATAACGGATTCCAGTCAAACGGATCAGTATTATTCTGTCTTTGTCAGCCCCATTCCAACCGCGCACGCCGATCTTCCGGAAGAAAATTATAACTGGTACCGGACGCAGCATAATACCGGGACGCCGTCCAACTGCGGTCCCGCGTCGGCTTCCATGGCTATCGGCTGGTCCCTGGGAAAATATTTTTCCGTTTCATCGGTGCGCCAGGCTATTGGATGGCAGGGCAACGGCGGGACAAGTTTTGAAGAACTCCTTCCCGTTATCCGCGGCCAGGGCGTAAGCGGGGCATCCATCAAACCGTTGAGAACGGTAGATGATATCAAAAATATCATCGATGCGGGTAACATTGCGGTTGTTCTTTTCCATACCGATGGGGTCAGGATGACTCAATCAAATCCGGGTAATGATTTGTTTGGAAAATATTACAACGATTCCGTGGGGCACTATGTGGTCATAAAAGGATATTCACTGAACGGCGAATATTTTGTCATCCATGACCCGATACCCAATGACTGGGGGGCTAACAGTTTCCGCCATGCTGATGAATTGAGCATGGTAGGCCGGAACCGTTATTATGCATCCAGGGAAGTCCTTCGTTCTCTCCGGCGGAATGACATGGTTGTTATCCCCAGGGTAAACGTTCCCTAAGAAAAGATAAAAGCGGACGGTTCCGCAGAAAAAAACATTTTTTATCCGTTCTTAGGTTTTTTTTCTTGTAAACTTGCTTGTTATAACCTATAGTAATTTTATGGGAACATCGTTAGACATTCTTGGTAAAAAAATCTTCTTTCTTTTCCCGTCCGTACTGGTTAAAAACGAAGTGATTCCGGAGCTCATTCAGCTTGAATATGAAGTGTATATTTCTTCCAATGAAAAAAAATTAAAAGCGGCGCTGAAAAAATATCCCGGGTCCATTGTTTTTGTCAATATTGATGATGGATTGTCCGAACCGGATTGGGATACCTGGATTCAGGGAATCATGAGAGTGGAAGAATGGCACGTTTCTGTCGGGATTCTTTCTTCCGGCAGTGATGGAAAGAGGCAAAGGAAATACCTCAATATCCTTAAAGTTCAGGCAGGTTTTGTACCTGTTAAATCTGACATAGAAAAAATTCTCACGCAAATTACGAATATTCTTAAAACCCTGGATGCGAAAGGCCGCCGGAAATTTATCCGTGTTGCGTTTCCCAGGGATTCCCTCACGACAATCAATATTCCGTATGACAATCGTTTTATTACCGGGCAAATCAATGATATAAGTGTGGTTGGGCTTTCCTGCATTTTTGAGGAAGATCCGGATTTGACGAAAGGTGTTCAGATTAAAGACATTCAAATAAAACTTCATGGGATGCTTTTGAAAACAGACGGTATTGTTTTCGGCTCCCGCGAGGATGATGAAGGTAAGATTTACGTTATCCTTTTTACCGCTAGAATCGATCCGGATGTGAAAACGAGAATCCGTAAGTTTATGCAAAACAGTATGCAGGAAAAAATGGACGCTGAACTAAACTGAAGAATTGTAAGAGCTTGTTGCAAAACTCGGTTAGTTTTGCCCAATTTGCCCAAGCTCCTGCATTTTCTCGCCTAAAGGCTGCGAAACATGCATTTTTTAAAGGTTGCTGTTGCAAAAACTGGAGTTTTGCAACAGCCTCGTAAAGAAAGCAAAATAATGGAGAAATGGTACATTATCTTTAATAAAGTACTAAAATAAAAGTGTGAGCCTTTGTGAAACTCCGGTTTTGCGCTTGCCTCATGTAAAAAATCTAATCAAAAACTCCGCCGCAGAGCAGCGGAGTTTGTTGGTTCTGCTTTGGTGGTTGTATTCGGGTTTAATACCCATTTAATCCACTTCGAGATTTTAAGAACGCCCCAAGGGGCGGGGTATTAAACCCTCAACACGAATGAAGAGGTATTCATGAAAGCACATCCTATTTCCGACTCTATTTTTTGTCTTCACGCGGAAATTCATCAGCCTGATGATTTATTTGAAGGTATTTGGCCCATTTCCAGCGGCGTAACCCTTAACTCGTATATCGTGAAGGGAGAGAAAACCGCTATGATTGATCTTGTCAGAGATTGGTCCGATGCTCCCAGGCAGTATGAAGAGGAACTGGCGGGGATCGGCATGAAATTTGAGAATATAGACTACCTTGTTCTGAATCATCTGGAACCGGATCATACGGGCTGGCTTGTGGAATTCAAGAAACATTGTCCTAAAGCGGAAATTATCAGTACGGAGAAAGGAATTAATCTGGTTAAATCGTTCTACCATATTTATACCCAGGTGCGCGCTGTTAAAGATGGCGACACGCTCGACCTTGGCAAAGGAATGGTTCTTCATTTTTTGGAAACGCCTAATGTTCATTGGCCCGAAACGATGATGACATGGGAGCCGAAATCCGGGACGCTCTTTTCCTGCGACGGGTTCGGCAGTTTCGGCGCTTTGGGCGACCGGGTTTTTGATGATCAATTTACCGAGGAAGAACATAAGCAATTTGAGATAGAAACGCTCCGGTATTATACCAACATTGTTTCTTCCTTCTCCATTTTTGTTGAAAAAGCTCTCAAAAAAGTGTCGGCAATGGATATTGATATTAAGTGTATTGCGCCCAGTCATGGAATGCTTTGGAGGAAAAATCCCAGGAAGATTATCGATTTGTATGCCAAATATGTTGTTTATGTGAAGGGGCAGGGAGAAAAAGAGATCACGGTTGTTTGGGGATCGATTTATGGAAACACCAAAACAGGACTTGACGCGGTAATTAAGGGCATTGAAGCCGAAAATGTTCCCTATACGGTTTACCATATCCCTTATGATAATGTTTCTTACATTTTGGCGGATGCTCACAAAAACGCCGGTTTGGTTCTTGCGATGCCGACTGTTGAGTATGCGATGTTCCCGCCGATGGCTCATGTCATCGATATATTCAAACGAAAACATGTAAAAGGGAAAACCGTTTTCCGTCTTGGTTCCTGGGGCTGGATCGGCGGCGCAAAAAAAGAATACGAAGCGGCCATAGAACCGCTCAATTGGAACAGCATAGAATCCGTTGAATGGCAGGGTTTGCCCACGAAAGAAACCCTGGAAATACTCGAAGCAAAAGGCCGCGAAATAGCGAAAGCGGTTAAAAACCTTTGAGAAAAAAACATGTCCGGAGCCGGAATGTTTCCGGACATGTTTGTTATGAAAGATAATATTTCCCTGCATTTCATGTTTTCTTCATTGAATTATCATCTTCATTGTATATATATTATAATACATAGGGTATCTACCGATAATAAATAAAATCTGATGTGCCGTGAAAGCGGATTTTATCATAGATTATGCGAATCATTACGGAGGAATTAATGATGAAAAGATATGTTTCAGTGCTGCTGATTTTTATCACGATATGCGCGGTTCTCGCGGTTTCTGCCTGCGCAAAACCGCCTACCGCGGAAATGGAAAATGCCGCTGCCGCCGTTGCCAGGGCCGAAAATGAGCCGAACGTACTTGTATATGCCGAAAATATGCTGAGACAGGCGCAGGACAGGCTTGTCCGTATGAACGAGGCCGCGAACAGCAAGCAATATGATGAAGCAAGACGCTTCGCCCAGGAAGCGGTAAGTTTAGCGGAAAGGGCAATTAACGAAGCGAGGTCGGCGGAAACAAGCGCCAGAGCTGCCGAAGCGGCCGCGGCTGCTTCGGATGAAAAAGCTCGCACAGATGTTTCTAATTTAATTAACAGCGTGAAAGCGTCTATCACAGAAGCTGAACAAGCGCTGCAAAATGCTCAAAAAGTGGAAAATATCCGGCTTGATATCAACGCTATTACGTATGAAATTGATACCGCTAAAAAGCATATTCAGGATGCCGAGACATTCCTCGCGGGGAAACAATATGACGAAGCCGAGGATGCCGCCGCCGCCGCCCGGTCGTCTGTAAGCAGCGCCATGACTTGGATTGCGGACGCCGCCCGGGAAAGTTCTAAGAAAAAGTAGGGTCTCCCAACACAATTGACGCGTTTCGCCGGATTGTTTTGGGGCCGAGCCAGGAAAGCCCCATAGCGGTGCCTTTAAAAAAGGCCTTAATTTCATCATCAGTCATGGTGAGGATTTTCCGGGCATCAAGACCGGCGGGGAGAACGCCTTCTTCGCATTCGGTTCCCTTAATGGGGCGGCGGTTGTGAGGGCAGGCATCCTGGCAGTTGGAACATCCGTAGAGGCGCCTGTCCCAATGGGCGAGAACTTCCGCGGGGATTTGTGAGCCGTGTCCCGACGCGTACCATTGAACGCATTTTTCCCGGTTGATTGTTCCGTCTCCGTTGAGGGCCTTGGTGGGGCAGGCGGCTTTGCATGGCGGGTTTGTTTCATCACAGCCGCGGCAAAAATCGAAGCGTTTCAATTCCGCTTTGTCGGGAGTAAGCGCAAAGGGCAGCGTCATCGCGCCAAGAATCACCAGGCTGCCGGCGGTTTTTGTGATAATCAAACTATTTTTTCCCACGCAGCCGAGACCCGATGTTTCCGCGAGGGGTTTTTCGGGAATCGGGGAATTGCAGAATATTCTGAAGGATGATTTTTCCCCGCCGTACCGCTGCCGAAGTTTCAGGGAAATCCGTTTGAGCCGCTTAACGGCTTCCCGGTAATAGTTCCGCCGCGCAAAAGGAGCGATCCATCCCAAGTGGGAAGCATCGGCTTTATCATCGTTTTGTTCTAATTGGTTTCCGTAAGGCAAAGCGGCAACCAAAAGCGAAGAAGAGGGGGCCGCATAATTTGGGGGAACTTCCCGCGTGAAATCGGCCGGGAAAAAAGGGGCAAGAATCCGCGGATTGATAAATCCTTCATCTTCCGCTATGGAAAGAATATTCTGTTTTAGGATAGAATAAGACATTATAGACATATTTATAAACCTGTTTCAGAGAAACAGCGGATAATAGTGAGAAAATTGCAAAACTTCAGTTTCGCAATTTCTGCCGCTTAAAAATGCATATTTCACAGCCCGCGATCCAAGGGATCGTTGACGAGAAATTGCAGGAGCTTGCTGCAAAACTAACCGAGATTTGCAGCAAGCCCTAGGGTAACACTGATTTATGCATCGAGCATAAATAAGTGTTTACTTTATGAAACTGTCATTTTGCAGTAATTCGTTGTATTATAAGAATTCCGAAAAATGACTTGGGCAGCGATGAGTAATGTCATCGAGACTTAATCAGCGCTGCCCTAGTATTTTATCTTTTAATTTTGATGTATACTAGATTATAATAGAGTACATTCTGAAAATTGATGAGGGGTTTTATGGCCATTCCATTTCTTGACAGCATTTTGGCTTTATTTAGCGGCGGAAATGATCTTGAATCGGGGAAAAAGCGTCTCCTAAAACAAATGCTCAAGGATCTAAGTAAAAATAAATATTCCAAGTTTTACCGGGCCAAAGAAGAAGAAGTGACGCCGGTCTTTGCGAAATTCTTTTACGAAATATATAAAGTGGTTTCACCGGCGCAGGTTTTTTTACAAAACGCGGCAAAATCGGCTCAGTTAAAGCAGGTAGCGATTGAATCATTTATGGATGAGAAGCTCAAGCACTTGCAGGACCGTGTTTCCCAGGAATCGATTGCTGAAAGAGCCCAGACCACATCCACCAAGGAACTGGCAAAGCAGCTCAAAAATGAACTGGTAACATTGATTGCCGGATTCGATTCTCCATTAATAAAAAGTGTGGAAGATCATTATAATCTTATTATCGCTTTTAATCAGTTTATTTCTTTTGATTATTTTTTCCTTTTGAAAAAGTTTGATGCCGCCCTTAGCGAACGGAATTTTACGTATCAGCCCCGGTTTGAAAATATCAGAGCCGAATATATCAGTGATGATATAAAAGATTTTCTGGAAGCTGCCCTCGCTGTTGATCCTGACCAGGATTGGAAAACGGTGTTTGCCGTGCTGAAAAACTATAAAGGCGACATTGATGTTGTCAATATCAATCAGTGGAACAAATTGATGGCGCTTCTCCGTGATGTGAAGCGTTCAAAAATACTTGAACTCATGGCGCGCCATATCAGCAAGGATCCTTTTTACGAACCGGTTCCCCGGCTTCCGAATGAACATATCGTCGATGATTTTCTTCAAAAGAAAAAAACGGAAACTGAATCGGCAATTCACAAGATTCTGAATGACAAAAGAAGTTCTCAAATTGATCAATTGGCAAAGGCAGTGTTTGGTACCAGTGATATTGAGCGTATGAAATACTATACCGATAAAAACAATGAAATCTATCTGAAAAAAGGGCTTGACGCGTTTGCTCATGTTCAGGGAATGAATTACCTTAAGGCTTTTCTCCTTGATTATTTTAAAAAAGATGTCCGGGAACTGTGCGATTTGTTTCTTATCCGCGGGCAATGGGCGTCTCTGGTGCTGTCTCAGCAAATGTCTGAAGGTTTTCATACGATTATGGAAATTTCCGAAAAGATTCTTACTTTCGATGAAACGTTTTCCGAATCGGGAACAAATGGGTCGCGCTTGAAGGCGGCTTTGGTAAAAGCAGACCGCGATAAAGGGCAGGCAAAATATATCCGCATTATTATGAAGACCGCCAATGAAGAAGCCCAGGAGATGATTACCAATACGGCCCAGAGTCTTATTATAATTGGGAAAAATTTTAAAAATATTTTGGAAGATTATCAAAAAAGTCCCAAAGAACTTGTGATGAACTGGAAGGAACTGGAATCTTCTTCCGAGGAACCGCTCCCTCAGAGAATTACCGCTGTGTACAAAAAGATTTACTATTTCGTTCAGCTGATGCAGTTCTTTACCGGAAACGGCGGGGAATCAGAAGAAGAATAGTTTGTTACGCAGCTCGATGTATCATTCCCTGAATACCGGAAGTTTTTCCAGGTAAAGGATGTCGGTTCCTTCATAGCCGCCGTCTTCAAGCAAAGCGGCGGCTTTTGATACAACACGGCAGTCTATTTTTGCAAGCATTTTTTCTATCGCCCTTATCGATCCGCCGGTAGAAATTACATCATCTACAATGCAAACCTGTTTTCCCGAAAGCCGCTCTTTGTCGGGGCCGTCCAGTACGAGCTGCTGTTCACTTTTTGTAGTAATCGATTTTGTTTTCTCAACAAGATGATTTCTCATATACGATTTTTCGGTTTTCCGAAGTACCACGTAATCAATGCCAAGCCGGACAGCAAGCGCGTGAGTTAACGGAATCGCTTTAGCTTCGGGACATACAAGCATCTCGATCTTTTCACGCGGAAACCGCGGATGAGAACATAATGATTCCGCTGCCGCTTCAATCAACTGCGTATCGCCAAGCATGACAAAACTGGCTATCGACAATCCCTCCGCAATGTTGATAATAGGCAGAGTCCTTTCCAGGCCCGCAATTTGTAAAGTGTAAGTATCCGTCTTTTGCATAATGGGAATGGTAATAGAAAAAAAGGAAAATTTCTATGGGCGGGGATTTTACTCCCCTGCCGTTTCAACTCTATTTCTGCCAAGGAACTTGGCTTTCCGCAAGGCTTCGTCGGACACGTGGAAAAGCGCGTCACGGTCTTTTGCGTGAATAGGAGCTATCGCGATTCCGATACTCGTCCGCATAGTTAACGCTTCCATGTCCGATGAACCGGAACTTTTGGGCACATACACTTTTTCCTTGCTTACGGCTTTGCGGATAGATTCCGCTATCCGGAGAGCTTCCGTAATATCGGTGTCCGGAAGGATGACCGCGTATTCATCACCGGAAAGCCGGGCGGCAATATCACCGTTCCTGATGTTGTTCTTAATAATGTTTGCGGCGGCGATAATCATCTGGTCCCCGGCTGTTGTTCCAAAATTTTCGTTGACGGTATGCACTTTGTCCAAATCCATCATGAGGAGCGCAAGTTTACGCAAACCGATGGAGCCATGCTCAAATCGGTCCTGTAAAGATTCGTTCAAATAACTGCGGTTGTACAAACCGGTAAGTTCATCAAAAATCGCTCTGCGCCGGGCGGTTTCCCCCCAACGGATAAGATCGTTCAGGTGCTTGGCGGTTTGATCGAGCCAAATATTTTGCACCGAACCGATGGCCTTGAGCAATTTCACCGCGATAACAGGATAATCAAAAATGATACGGTAAAAATCGATTCCCTGAAAAACCATGAAACTGGAATCTTCTTTTGCAATAATCGTTGCCGACCGGGGTTCATTCGCAATAATCGACATTTCTCCAAAGAAATCACCGGGTTTAATATTAAACATCCATTGACTGGTTCCGTCGGACTGGGTTACAAAGGCGCTCAATGTTCCTGATATGAGGATGTACATGGCTTCGCCTTTTTCGCCTTCGTGAAAGAGCGCCTCGCCTTCAGAAGCGAAACCTGGTTCCAGAAAAACCCGGATTGCGTTGAATTCCAATTGGCTCATTTCAGAAAAAAGACGCGACTGAGTGAGAACGGCATCCGGCTCAAAAGGCATGGTATGTTTTTTCATGATGCCGCTTCTTGTTTGTAACGAACAACTCGATCTCCCCCGGTCCGCCAATTTTCGAGAAGAGAATCATAATTGCCCTGGAAAAGTGTTTCCCATTTTTTTTCATCATTCGGCCAAACGGCATAAGAAACCGTTCCCGAAAAACGGAATTCGGGAATACTGCCTTCCGCCGGAACCGGTTCCAGGTTTGCCAAGCCGATGTGAATTTCTTCCGCTATTTTCCGCGCGATTGCCGGCGGACATTTTGGAAACAGAAGGCCGGTTTCATTACTTTTAAAACGGAGCGCCCATCCGCGGCCCAAATGACGGACCATCAATTTAAGCAGCATCGCGATACGAACCATGGCTTCATCTCCTGCTTCATGTCCCCTGGAATCAACGAGGATTTTAAAGTTATCCGGTTTTACCATAATGATCGCCGTAGGTTCTTCCAGAAGGCGATTAATTTCATCGGTTAAAAACGATTGTTTGAATAATCCTGTTCCCGAATCTTCATAGGCTTTTCGATAGAGTTCCTGAACCAGTGAAATATTTTCAACGATGATTTTTTGAGTGGTTTTGATTCGGGATGTTATCATGACAATAGAATTCAAAAGGATATAAGACAGTGCCTGCGGATTTTCCGTAATCATCATGTCCATGGTGATTCCCGGAGCGGGAAAAACGGCGGCTGTTGAATTTACCATAACTTCCGCTGACGCGTCGTACACAGCTCCGCGGGCAAAGTCGAAATCGCCGATAGTGTCGCCCGGATCGAACCAGGCTAAATCATCTTCTTCACCGTCTTCCCTGGGTTTAAAAACGCGGACCGATCCATCAATGAGCTTATAAAAACGGTCCGCTCTTTCACCGGAAGTAAATAACCGTTCGCCTTTTTTAAGCTGAATAATTTCCGCCCGGGATGAAACATATTCACGCTCCTTTTCAAGCAAAGATGAGAATAACTCTGTATTCAAAATTGATGACGCGTCAATGTTATGCACCGGGATTCTTCCTTATTCAATCTCCTTTGGTATGCTACTGTAGAAGTATATATCAGGAGTAAAAGTTATGCAAATGAAAAAATCACGCTTGAAGAATCTGACGGAAATACATGAAGCATGAGCCTCAGCAAAACTAACCCGAACCGTAGGTTCGCGGTTTTTGCAAGAGGCTCGGTGTACTGCTCATTTTTTCCAGTAAGTGAAAAAAATCTTTAAGACCTTGGGAACCGCGCTTAAACGGAAAGAGCCTACCAAAAAAAGAATGGCTTCCATCCCTTGATAGATTTTTTCCGAATAGGGATGCCACCACAAATTCCGTTTTGCGCCGGGAAGCGTATCATTCACTACAACTTTGGATTGAACCATTTCCAGTAAACCCATTTCACCGTGAGTCCGTCCCAAGCCGGAATCGCCAAAACCGCCCCAGGGAGTTTCCGCCAAACCGTGACTCATGAGGTGATCATTAATCATGATGGCTCCGGCATGAATCTTTCGGCTGATGCTTTTTGCCTTTTTCCGGTTTTTGGACCAGACCGATGCCGTAAGTCCGTAAGAAGACGCGTTGGCAATCCTTACCGCTTCATCATCATTCTTTACGGGCATGATGCCTGCAACAGGACCGAACATTTCATCCGTCATGATGGGCATGTCCATCGTGATATTCGTCAAAAGAACGGCGGGGGCAAGGGGCGTTTCGTCATCAAAATTACCGCCGGATTCACCGCCGGAACTTTGGGCCGCAACACGCGCGCCGAGTTTGATACATGCTTCAACTTGTTTCTGTACGGCCTTTTTCTGCTGCAAAGAAATCATGGGGCCTATATCATCATTTAAACTTGAACCGATGCGGAGCCCTTTAACGAGCGAACTCAATTTTTCAAGGAAAGGCTCGAACACATCTTCGTGAACGAGAATCCGCTGAACGCCTCCGCAGGATTGTCCGGCATTGGAAAAACCCGCCCAAAGGATGCCGAGGGCCGCCCGGTCCAAATCCGCGTCGGCGCATACGATTGCCGCGTCCGATCCGCCAAGTTCCAACACTAAAGGCAGAAGCTTCGGCGCAGCGCGGGCCATGAGTTCTTTTCCCACGGCAGTGGAGCCCGTAAAAAAGAGCTTGTCTACGCCGCCGTCAATAAAAGCGGGGCCCGCGTCTTTTCCGGGAAGCTCCACATAAGAAAAAAGATGTTCGGGGATGTCCGCCTGCTGAAATATTTCAGCCAAAAGCCGCCCGGTATCGGGAACGGAAGCGGCGGTTTTGAGGATAACCCCGTTGCCCGCGAGGAGGGCCATAATTACTTCGGAAAAAGGGATGGCAAAAGGGTAATTCCACGGGGAAATAATTCCCACGACTCCGTAAGGTTCATGCACAATCCGGCTTTTTTTGTTGAACATGAGAAGATTCCCGCCGGAAATATTTCTGTCTTTTAACACGGATGTACTCCGCTTGCAGTAATACGAAACAGCCATGACCGCGGGAAGTATCTCGGTAACGAGGGCATCAAGTTTCAGTTTCCCGTTGTCTTTATGGATGCGCTCCGCCATGGCATCGCCCTGGGAAGCGATGTATCTTCCGAGCGGTTTCAGGCGGCGGGCGCGTTCTTTTAAAGACATTGAGCTCCAGGAAATTTGAGCTGTCCGTGACGCGGCAATTTTGCGCGCAATATCTTCTTTGGAAGATTGATATTTTTCTGTATCAAGCTTATTCACGGTTCTTTCCTTCCGGTAAAATCATCCATTGAGTTACTTATTCCGAAGAAATCGGCAATGCAATCGAAGGCGCCTACGGGCAGAAGCCGGATTAAATAAACGGCATAGACAAAGCGCGGCATGATAAGGCGCTTTTTGTTTTTGATGATGGCTTTACAAATCCGCATTGCGGCGTATTCCGGTTTCAGAATGGGCAGCAGGAAAGAGAATCTTGTTTTTACGCCCTGGAACATTCCCGTATCAATAAAGAAAGGACAGACGATGGTGCTTTGCACGCGGCTTTTAAGCCGGCGGAGTTCCATCCGAATCGCTTCATGAAAACCAAACACCGCAAACTTGCTGGCCGAATAATCCGCCAGGCCCGTCACCCCGATGATTCCCGCGGCGGAAGAAATAGTTACCAAATGTCCGCTGTTCCGTTCGATCATCGAAGGAAGAAAAGCCTTTGCGGTCCAGAAATGCGCGTTCGTATTTATTTCCATCGATTTGAGGATTTTTTCATCGGCGGTTTTCAGAAAGGTTGATCCGGAAACGATGCCGGCATTATTGATGAGAATATCGACCGGACCGGCTTCGGCTTTTACCGTTTCAGCGAGCTTGTACACCGCGTCTTTGTTGGATACATCACAAACCCAGCCTTTTATCGACAAAGATTCGGCGCGGGCTTCTTCTTCAAGTTTGGCAATGTTCGCCGCATTCAGGTCCCAGACCAAAACTTTTGCGCCCCATCTTGCAAGGGTCAATCCCGTCAAACGGCCGATTCCGCTGGCGCCGCCCGTAATGAGTACAATTTTATCTTTTACGTTCTTCATAGGTTCTCCTTCGTGTAGGAATATGACAACAAGATTAAATTTGTCGATTTCTTTAAAAAATACTATAATATGAAATACGAATCATAACAATATAGAAAATGAAAAACGGGAAAAAAGATGAGGCAATTGCGAAACTGACCGGGTTTTACAAGAGGCTCAAATTACATGAGAAAATTTTTCCCATCATTTTAGTATGATGCGTCATTTTGGTTCATCATCACCTATATATTGATGTTCAATTGTTTTTGTAAGTGCTTATAATATAAAAAGTTATGATTCGCATTGTTCTTTTTTGCTGTTCCCAAACTTGGCGCGAAAATTGCTTGTATAATAATAGTCGTTGACTGATGGCGATTACCGCCAAATAGAATTGTGAATATTGGAGTGTCTATTATGAAGAAAAAGATGGCTATCCTTGCGGTGATAGGACTGGTACTTGCGGGAACGCTCAACGCGCAGACGATAAGGAGGACCGTGGAAACTACGGCTATCAGCGGAAAACTTGCCCTGGCGGACGGCGTTATTGTTGTGCAGAATGGAGATCAAATCTGCCGCGCTTTTGGGTTTCATTACCTTATCGGCTTTGTTGATGGTTTGAAGGAAGGAGCCGATGTAACACTTGAAGGATATTATGCTCCCTTTGCAAGCGATTTTGAATATCAATATTTTATTGCGACAGCATTGGTGTTTAACGGAAAAACATATCAATTAAGAGTTCCGTACAATAATGGAGGAATGGGATTTAATCGTGATATGGGATATAATCGAAATATGAATCCTTGGCAGTATCATAGAGAAATGCCTTTCCATAGAAATATGCCCCGGCGGAATTACGGAGACCGCTATTATCAAATGAATAACAGAGGAAGATGGTAATAATTGTAAGAAGCTCTACGGAAGCATTGACTTATTCTTCATTGAATAAAACAGTGCTTCCATAGTATGCTTAGGCTATGAAGGTTTGGCTGAAATTATTAATTGGATCGATATTGGGGGTTATTCTCGGCTTTGTTTTGCCGGAGGAAAACCAATCTGTGACAGCGGCTCTTGAATGGCTTAACCGTTTTGCGATACAGATAGGCCGTTACGTTTTGGTTCCTGTCTTGTTGTTTGCCCTCGTCATTGCGGTTTATGAATTGCGGCAGGATAATAAGTTTTGGCGCTTGGTTTTCCGGACCTTTTTTTCGATTATAATATGCACCACGAGTATCGTTGTTTTGGGAATTCTTGTGACGAATATTTTTCCGCCGGCTCGAATCCCTATACTTATGGAAGAACAGCAGGAATTAGTCGCTTTGAACCTGCGGGAAAGAATCTTTGAGATATTCCCGTCCAATATGTTTTCGGTTTTAAGTTCCGGCGGAATATATCTTCTTCCGCTTTGTATCTTTGCCTTATTTCTGGGAATCGGATTATCGTATGACAAGATTTATACCAAACCTGTTATTTCGATTATCGATTCTCTTTCCCGGATTTTCTATCATATTGCTTCTCTCTTTTCGGAGATGCTGGGGTTCGTCATTATTGTTCTTGGCGCGTATTGGGCAGTCCTTTTTCACGGGGCGCTTAAAGCTGATGTTTACCGGGACATCATTCTTCTCCTTGGGATATTCAGCATTGTTCTTTGTTTTGTAATGCTGCCCCTTTGTCTTTATTTCTTGAAGCCGCGGGTAAATCCCTGGGCAATTCTTTATGGTTCCATTGCACCATCTTTGGCGGCATTCTTCTCCGGGGATATTAACTTTTCGATTCCGGTGCTGCTTCGTCATTCCAAAGAAAACCTGGGAATCCAGAGACGGGCTAATACGGTTGTCATTACGCTGTTTACAAACTTCGGCAGGGCGGGAAGCGCTATGGTTGCGGCAGTGGCTTTCATATTGATTATCCGTTCTTATTCCAGTCTGCAAATCCCCATGGAAACGAATCTCTATATTATGCTGCAAGCGATCCTCATATCCTTCCTCATTGCGAATCATCCCGGGGACGGAGCCTTTACCGTACTGGCGGTTCTCTGTATGGGATTCGGCCGCGGCTTTGAAGCCGGCTATCTCATTCTAAAGCCGATTGCCTTTTACCTTATTGCCATTGGAACCTTCATCGACATAACGCTGACATCATTTGCCGCCTACGTTATTTCCCGGATCAGCGGCTTTCAGGAAGATAAGGATATTCGGCACTTTATATAGAAAATAGGGAGATACAAAATGAAATATAGTTCGATTAGTATTAGCAATTTTAGGGCAATTGAAAATTTGTGCATAGATAATTTTAAACGAGTTAATGTATTTACCGGCAGAAATAATTGCGGCAAGACAACGGTATTGGAAGCTCTGTTTCAAATCTCTGGGATGTCAAATCCTCAGCTTCCTATAACTATACATAATATTAGAGATTTGATTCTTGGGAATGATGATAGTTTTAATTTTATTTTTCGTAATCTTGATTTTAATCAAAATCCTCATATTGATGCAATTCTTGATGGTATCAAAAGAGATTTAATTATTAAACCGAAATATGCCGCTCGGTATAATAAAAAAGTCTTTAACACTGAGAAAATCAATTTAATTCCAGAAAGCAAAATATCAATGAATGATGATGATTTCCCTGTTGTTGGTGGACTTTGCTTTGAATTTACAGAAGAAAAAAACAATGAAAAATTTATATCAGAAATTTCTTTGTCAGAAAATATAGTGAACATTTCAAATCACTATAGAGAAAAACTAAGATGTTCTTTTCATTCTACTAAACATTCTATGGCCATGCTGCCTCAGAGAATCAATAAACTGCTTGTTAACAAACAAATGAGAGGAATTATCAAAGTTCTTAAAGAAATAGATCCAAAAATATCAGATATGCAAATGGGTGATATGGGAATGATTTATATAGACATTGGTCTTGATAAACTGCTCCCAATAAATATTATGGGTGATGGCATTCGCCGAATACTTTCGATGATAGCCGCGGTTTCTGATGTGCAAGGCGGCGTTTTGCTGATTGATGAAATAGAAAACGGTCTGCATTATTCAACCTTAAAAACTTTGTGGAAAGCACTATTGAAAGCCGCGGAAGTGTACAATGTACAATTATTTGCTACAACACATTCAAATGAATGTATAGATGCGTTGGTTTCTTCATACGAGGAGAGCAATCAGGAATCTGATGATATTCGTCTTTATCGTATTGAGAAGCAAGATGATAAACATCGGGTGTTTGAATATTCAGCCGAGATGATCGCCACTGGTATAGATAATATTATAGAGATGCGGTAGGTTTGGTGTCTTATGGAGAAAATAGAAAAAGAAAATGTTTTGGCTGTGGAAGGTAAAGATGAAAAGAATTTCTTTGAGGCTTTATTAAAAAATCTAGAGATAGCCGATGTTCAAGTTATTGATGTCGGCGGTAAAGATAAATTTGACAAAACATTGTCTCTATACATTCAATCAGAAGGAGCTTTAGCCAAAATAAAAAATATCGGTTTTGTACGGGATGCAGAAGATCATGAAGCAGAATCGGCTTTTCAAAGTATTTGTACTGTATTGAAAAAATATGATTTACCTTGCCCGGTTAAAACTTCGGAGATTGCTGAAAATAATGGCGTAAAGGCAAAAATTTTTATTATGCCGAACAATCATGATTGCGGCATGTTGGAAGATTTATGCATTTCTTCTGTAAGGGGAACGGATATTTTTAATTGTGTTGAAAGCTTTACAAAATGCTATGAGAGCAAAATTGATAGAGATCGATATAATTTACCCAAAGCAGAAATGCTGGCTTATTTATCAACACAAATTCCCCTCGTTAATTCTTTAGGACTTGCCGCACGGCAAGGTGTTTGGGATTTTACTCATCAATGTTACAACGAGATTAAAATATTTCTAAGCGAATTATTCAATTAGTTGGAATCAGAGGAAGTTTCTCCCAATTTTTGCGGAGAATTCAGTTATGAAATGGCAAGAGGATGAACGAAACATTAATCTTTGTTCTGCTTGTTAATTATCCGTAAATAAATTACGATCCCAGCATGACTGACAAGAGAAAAGGGTTAATCGCTATTATCATCTGTGTTTTGTTTTGGGGATTCTCTTTTATATCGATAAAAGTTTCTGTCGCGGTGTTTCCGCCCATGACTTTGGGGATGATACGTTTTGCCGTCGCTTTGCTGTTTCTCTATTTCCTCAAATTAAAACTGGCCCCAAAAGAACGCCTGGTTCTTGCGGACATTCCCTGGCTTTGCGGAGCGGCAGTCAGCGGCGTTACCCTTTACTTTTATTTTGAAAATACCGGCATCTCAAAAGTAAGCGCGTCCGAAGCGTCAATCATTGTGGCCGCGGTTCCGGTTCTTACGATGATAGCTGAATACATTGGTGATGTGATTCTGTATAAGCGGGCAAAGAAAAAAGCGGCGGAGAATCCTGACGCGGCGCTTCCGAAAAGGAACACCCTGAGCGCCCGGAACTGGATAGGCGCCTTTGTATCGGTGATTGGCGTTTGGTTTGTGGTTGGAGCTTCTTTCGTTATTTCCGGAAGCGTCGCGGGTTATTTGTATATGCTGGGATCGGCAGTCAGTTGGGTCTTCTATTCCTTTTTGACAAGGAAACTGTTTTCAAAACGGTCAAGGATTTATATCGTATTCTGGCAGTCCTTCTTTGGATTCATCGGGTTCATTCCTTTTGCTTTAACCGAAATGTCCCGATGGGGCAGCCCGACGCCTGAGGTATGGATGCATGTCGTTTTCCTTGGCATTTGCTGTTCAGCCTTGGCGTATTGGTTCTACGCCATGTCGATGGGCTGTCTTGGAGTAAGTGCTGCGGCAATGTTCATCAATCTTATCCCTGTCGTTACCGTAATTTTCGGTTTTTTTCTGCTTGGAGACAGGCTCAGCGTACTTCAATGGATAGGCGCGGTTTTGGTTCTTGCGGGTGTGTATCTTGCTATGCTTGAGGGAAAGAAGAAAGTTGAGTAATTAAACAATATAATACACAGAGGATCAGAACGTTCATTGTATTTTTATCTCTCTGGAAAACTTTTTCATGCTTTGATAAAATACCGTCATATGGAATTAACGAAAGAATATATTGACGGCCTTACGGTCAATGAAATCGCGCTGATGAAGCGTATGGCGGAAAAATTGAGTGTAAACCTGAATCAGGTTTCCGCCGTGATTGGGCTCCTTAACGAAGGAAGCACCGTGCCTTTTATCGCCCGGTACCGGAAAGAAGCCACAGGAAGTTTGGATGAAGTGCAGGTCCGCGATATTGATCATCTCTTTACGAGCGGAAAGAACCTTGAAACCCGGCGCTTGGAAATTGTCCGGGGGATTTTTGATCAGGGGAAACTGAGCGAAGCGCTTTACGATAATATCATGAAAGCCGCGACCTTAACAGAACTTGAAGATATATACGCGCCCTACAAACGCAAGAAGAAAACCCGCGGGATGCTTGCGCAGGAGAAGGGACTTGAACCCCTTGCGGATGCCATGCTTGAACTCGATGGCGAGGCTGTTAAAGCCAAGGCCGCGGAGTTTGTAATCGATAACACTGAGAACCCCGAACTGTCGGTTGCAACAGCCGAAGACGCCCTCCAGGGAGCGATGGATATTCTTGCGGAAAGAGTTTCCCAAGACCCTGAAAACCGCGCGGACATCAAGAAGTTTTATCTTGCCGATGGTAAGGTTATCGTTAAAGGCATCGGCGATGATGAAGCCAAAAAGACATCAACGTATCAGATGTACTGGGATTACACCGAACCTCTTTCCCAGATTAAACCGCACCGTGTCCTCGCGATCAACCGCGGCGAACGGGAAAAAATCCTCGATGTTACTATCGATGTGGATGAAAATACCGGCGCTGAACTTTTGCAGCGGAAATATACCATCAACAATGATTATCATAAAACCGCGGTTGAAGACGGCCTCAAACGGCTTTTGTCTCCTGCCGTCATCCGGGAACTCCGGGGCGATCAAGGCGATGAAGCCGATGATCACGGCATTTCGGTGTTCAGCCAAAACCTCAAGAATTTGCTGATGCAGCAGCCTATCAAGGGGACCCGTGTTTTGGGAATTGACCCCGGCATCAGAACCGGAACCAAGTGCGCGCTCCTCGATGACACGGGAAAGTATCTGCATCACTTTGTTATCTATAATCATAAAATCGAAGAAGCCAAAAAGCTGATTCTGGACAGCGTGAAGGATTATACGATTCAGCTTATCGCCATTGGGAACGGAACCGGAACAAAAGAAGTGCAGGAAATCGTGTCTCAGGTGATTACCGATAACAACCTGGAAGTTTTGTATACCGTTGTTGATGAAGACGGCGCGTCCGTTTATTCCGCCAGCGATATCGCGCGGGAGGAATTCCCCGAACTCGATTTAACCATCCGCGGAGCCATCTCAATTGGCCGCAGGCTCCAAGACCCGCTTTCCGAACTTGTAAAGATCGATCCTAAGTCGATAGGCGTCGGGCTGTATCAGCACGATGTAAACCAGAAAAAACTGTCCGAATCACTTGATGAAGTAGTTTCATCTGTTGTAAACAACGTCGGAGTCAACCTCAACACCGCGTCGGTTTCGCTGTTGAAATATGTTTCGGGAATCAACAGTTCCCTGGCAAAGAAGATCGTAAAGTACCGGGATGAAAAAGGAAAGATTTCTTCACGCGAGGAACTGACATCCGTTCCCGGCATGGGCCCGAAAAGCTATGAACAATGCGCGGGCTTCCTCAAGATTCCCGAATCGGCGGAACCTTTGGACAACACCTGGGTTCACCCGGAAAACTACGAGATCGCGCGGCTTATCCGGCAGACGATCACCACGACAGGAAATCTTGGCGCGGGCGAAGCCGCAACGCTGAAAGAGAAACATAAGGTCGGCGACACAACCCTCCACGATATTGTGGAAGAACTCAAGAAACCTAACCGCGACCCCCGCGACGGCTACCCAAAACCGATCATGCAGAAAGGCGTGATGACCTTTGAAGACCTCAGTGAAGGAATGATGATCACCGGAAAAATAAAGAACGTCGTGGATTTCGGCGCTTTTGTTGATCTTGGCATTAAAGAAACCGCCCTTATCCATATTTCCGAATTGAGCGATAACTTTGTCAAAGACCCCATGAGCATCGTCAAAGTCGGCGATGTCATGGAGTTCCGCATCATCGGCCTTGATATGGACCGCCGGCGCATCAGCCTTTCCAGAAAATCCCAAGCCTCCGCTTCGGAAACCGCAAAGCAGCCGGAGGGCGGGAAGGCAGGCAAACAGAAAGTTGTTGTCGTCAGAAAAGACGGAGACAAAGCCCCCGCTCAGAACAGACCCAAAGATTCCGGCTCAAAGCCGAATTTCCAGCCGCGCGAAAAAAGTTTTACATCAAACAAAGATGATGACGGAACCATGTACAACCCCTTTGCGGAAGCGTTTAAGAAGATGAAGAAGTAGGGGAACTATAAACTTGCGTATATTTTGCTGGGTTGGTGAGATGTACGCAGGTTTGCGGCTTATGCAAAAAATAGAAAGTGATACTTATTTTTCACGTAATTGGTTAATCAGGCTTAATACTGCTTTTAGATTTTCATCAGAATAATGCTGAAAAATACTTTTTTCTTCGTTTGATAAGAGTGCGTCTGATTTAAAAAGTTCATACGGTTCAATATTTAACACAGCAGCCAGTTTTACCAACGTATTTGGCGAAATCCATGCTTTACATCGCTCAATATCACTTAAAAAGTTGGTTGAAATATCTACTTTTTCGGCTAGGGCAAGTTGGGAGAGATTATTTTTCAATCGACAACGTTTAATATTATTGCCTAATATGCCTCTAAGTTCCTGTTCTTCCATAAATTATTACCTTATACCGAATATTTTTACTATTAGCTTGACAAAATATCAAACAGATAATAGTATGAAATATCGGTAATACCGAATATTTTGAATTTACATACTTTTTTTGAGATTTGATCATAGAAGGAGTAATATTTATGGGAAAGAATTTAGAGGAAAGCCCCGCTTTCAACATTGCTGATAAAATCGTTAAGGCAACGCTGATTAAAAAGAGATTATTTCTGACAGGGTCGAAATAATCTCTTTTTTTTGCATAAGTAACATATTTTGTTTGGGTTTAGGGGCTGTTCC
>QMCD01000432.1_pt1 | contig 29068 bp, 24 predicted proteins | sample 1821841 | NCBI WGS metagenome assembly QMCD01 (sample SAMN01991225, study PRJNA193472) | Termite gut metagenome, whole genome shotgun sequencing project. | isolation source: worker | host: Macrotermes natalensis | reverse complement strand
GTCCAATTGGCGCAACTGGCGATATCGGTGCCACCGGTCCGATTGGCGCAACTGGCGCCACCGGCCCGACTGGTGTCACGGGAGCAACTGGCGCCACCGGTTCGACTGGCGCCATTGGCGACACCGGTCCAATTGGCGTAACTGGTGATACCGGCCCAACTGGCCCAACCGGCGCCACTGGCGATATCGGTTCAACCGGTGCCACTGGTCCAATTGGCGTAACTGGTGATACCGGCCCAACTGGCCCAACTGGCGATACCGGCCCGACTGGTCCAACCGGTGATACTGGCCCGACTGGCTCAACCGGCGATACCGGCCCGACCGGTTATACTGGCCCAACTGGCGGAGGTGCTATTATTCCATTGGCATCTGGCGGTCCGGTAATCTTGACAACAATAGCAGGTGGCTTGGTAGGTACTAATGGATTTATAGGATTTGGAACTTCCGCGCCGGGAATTACCATTGTAGGCGACACAATAGATATTACTTCCAGCGGAACAGATGTTGTCAACTTTGCTTACACTATGCCGAGAAATGGTACTTTAAATGCTATTAGTGCATCTTTTTCCTCATCATTAGCGCTGAATTTGCTAAGTTCCACGATCATTGTACAGGCAAGAGTTTTCACTGCGCCCTCAGGAAGCAATTTATTTTCACTGGTTGCATCAGTAAATCTTTCACCTAATTATACTGGAATCCTTCCACTTGGTACTAACAGTACCGGAACCTCAGCTGGCTTGGCCATCCCGATAACCATGAGGTCAAGAGTTCTGGTAGTATTTACGGCAACGGCAACGGGCTTATCACCGATTACTTCTATCGCAGGCTATGCCAGTGCAGGGTTAAGCATATTATAAGCGAGCTGCCGCCATCAAATCAGAACCTGATGGGAAAAAGCATCGTCTTTTTCCTGTCGGGTTTCTGCATTTTATATAGTAATAAATATTTTTTATTGTAGATATTTGCCGGACAAGTTATAATTAGATAAATGGGGGTAAGTGTGAAGATCTAAAGCCGTTCTTCTCACTGATTGTTTGTGCCGCGTAGCGGCATGTTTGGAAGGTTGAGCTAAAGAAGGATTGCCTATGAATCTCAATAATAAAGAATATTGGCTAATAGATTTTGTCAGAATTGCATGGAAGGTTTCACCGGTCTTGGTATTGCTTCGGATAATAGATAAAGTAATAATTGCGCTGTTACCAACATTTCAGATTATGGTAACAGCGGTTTTTATTGATACGGCAATCAGGATATTCGGCGGACAGTCAGGCAGAGGCAATATTATTCCTCCGTTAACAGGCCTTTTGCTGCTGATTTCTTATCAATACGCTGTTTTTGCATTAACAGGACTTGCCACCGAAAAGATTAATCTCAAGCTGTCTGAGTCATTTCGGACGGCAGTCACCGCAAAATGTGCCAGGCTAGAATATCGGCATATTGAAAACAATGAGACATGGAATCTTATTGAGCGTGTCGTAAAAGACCCGACTGGGCGCTTAGGAGGCGGATTTGACAGTTTGCTGCGTATGACGGAGATGGTCATCAGAGTAACGGCGATTATGCTTGTCCTTATGTTACAGGTATGGTGGGCAGCCCTGGCAATATTAGCTTTTTCCTTGCCGTTGTTCTGGCTTGCGGTCAAAACCGGCAGGGAAAACTATGAAGCGTCCAAAGAAGCAGCGCAGTATACCCGTCAGGCAGGGTATCTAGAAAGTGTACTGACGGGACGGGAGAGTGTCGAGGAACGGACGTTATTCAGCTACTCCGAAGAGGTCGGCAGACGGTGGTCTGAGAGATACATGAAAGCTTATGGGATATATTATAAGGCCGAACTACGGCGTTTTATAAAGATGAAAAGCGCCAGTCTGATTACAGTGCTGATTTCTGTCTTAGTAGCGGGGGTACTTATTGTTCCTCTTAGTTCCGGAACAATTAGTGTCGGGATGTTTATGGGATTTGTGACGGCGACCTTCGGGCTGGCGATGATGATGTCTTGGGATCTTACGAGAATTACTGGTGAGCTTGCCGACAATCGTGAGTATCTGCGGGAATTGACGGTATTTTGCGGCTTGTCTGAGACAGCTGATGCCACTGGCCTGCCGGCTAAGGGTATGACAGTACCAAGATGCATAGAATTTTGCAATGTGTCTTTTAACTATCCGGATACCGATCTTAAGATTCTCAAGAGTCTCAGCCTTACCATGTATACCGGAAAGCACTATGCCTTTGTCGGTGTCAACGGTGCTGGCAAAACCACACTTACCAAGCTTTTGACCGGTTTGTACGATAATTATACCGGTGATATCCTAATTGACGGGAAAAATATTCGTGAATTCACGCAGACTGAGCTGAAATCTTTATTTTCTCTTGTATATCAAGACTTTGCCAGATATCAGATATCGCTTTTCGATAGCATTGGAGTGGGAAATGCTTTCAGAGCGTCAAGAGAGACGGTATCGGAAGCGGTATCCATCCTTGAGCTTGGCGGGACGGTTGCGGGATTGCCGGAAGGAATGGAAACGCCTTTGGGAAAAATACAGGAGAACGGAGTGGATCTATCGGGCGGGGAATGGCAGCGGGTGGCAATTGCCCGTTCCCTGGTCAATCCGGCTCCGATACATATTCTGGATGAGCCGGCAGCAGCTCTTGACCCGGTCGCCGAAAGCAGGCTTTATGAGCTTTTTGCTAGGATTAGCCAAGGCAAGTCAGCGATCTTTATTACCCATCGGTTGGGTGCCACCCGGCTTGCTGATGAAATATTTGTGATTGATGACGGTCATGTGGCTGAACAGGGAACACATGAGGAACTGATGGATAAGGCAGGTATTTACGCCGAAATGTTTGAAGCACAAAGGGGGTGGTACGTATGAAAAAAGTGTCGGTAAGTCAAGCTTTTTTTAAGATGCTTCCCCTTATGGCAAAGGTTTCGACACCGACTTTTCTGTTATGGCAGGGTGTAGCCGTCGCCCAAGCACTTAGCCATGGGATGACAGTGCCGGCAACACAGTATTTTTTTGACCGGGCGGTTGACTTTGCCGGCCAACAGACCGGCTTGCCGGCTGTCTTCTGGGGGCTGTCGGTTCTTGGGCTGATACATACGGCAAAGCATGTACTTAACGGGGTCTTGAATTTTACGGTGTTGATGTATTATCGGCGTATCGAAGGGGCATTATCGGCTGGACTTCATAACAAAATCAGCAAGATAGCACCTGTCTGTTTTGAAGACACACAATTTCTGGACGGTCTTAATAAAGCCCTTCAGGGAAAAACTGAAGCGGTCTGGTTTGCGGGATCCATATTAGCCTCTTTGAATTTTTATTTGCCGTTTTTTATTTTTATGGGAGCATACTTATTTTTGGTCAAGCCGCTTTTGACGGTTTCACTGCTGCTTGTATTTGTTCCGACGCTGCTTACGCAAGTCTTGCGGACCAAGGTGTTTGCAAAAGCGGAAGACAAAGCAGCGCCTGTCCGCCGGCAAGCGGATTATTATGAGAATTGCATGGTGGGAAGGGAATATTTTAAAGAAACCCGGATGCTAGGAGCATTTACCTATTTTCAGCAACTTTTCCGGGATTCATTGGTACTGCTTAACAAACTGGCTTTCCGCGCTGCTGTAAAAGCAGATATGGCTGAACTGGGGATGAAATTACTGTCGCTTAGTGGCTATGTGGGGATTGTGCTGCTGCTGTTTGATGCACTGATGATGGGCGAGATCGGTGTCGGTGTTTTTGCAGCTGTTTTTGGGGCGGTAGATCAGATGTTTTCGACTATGGAAGAACTGATTTGCTATAATTTCGGCGCTTCCGCCCGCAGTTTTGGCAAAGTACAGAACTATTTTTATTTTATGAAGCTGACGGAACAAAATGAGGCCGCCGAAAACGCTGAATATGATATGGTGGACACAGATATTATTTTTCAAGATGTGTCATTTTCCTATCCGGGAACTGGACTAAAAGCGATAGACAAGGTGTCGTTTACGATTAAAAACAATGAAACGGTTGCCATAGTCGGAGAAAACGGTTCTGGCAAATCGACATTAGTCCGCCTGCTGAGCGGATTATATCTGGCGGATGAGGGAAAGGTGTATTATGGAGAAACAGATGTCGGGAAAATCCCCATTGCACAACGGTATCATAACACTTCCGCTGTATTTCAGAATTTTCAGCGTTATCAGATGACCCTGCGGGAAAATATTATTATCGGCGATGTGCAGAAAGCCGCGGAAGATGAAGAGCTGAATCAGATATGTCGGCAAGCCGGTATCAATATCCAAAGTGACAATCTGGTTCACGGCTATGAGACCATGCTTTCGCGGGAATTTGACGGAATTGACCTGTCCGGGGGACAGTGGCAGCGAGTGGCAATTGCCAGAAGCTTTTATCGACCGCACAGGATTATCTTGCTGGATGAACCTACAGCAGCTATTGACCCACTGGAAGAAACGAGCATATATAACCGATTTGCCAAGATTGTCAGGAACAAGACGGCGGTTATTGTTACACACAGGCTGGGCTCGGCAAGAATGGCCGACCGGATACTGGTTATGAAAGAAGGGCGGCTTATAGAACAGGGTACACATACGGGACTGTTGCATGCGGGCGGTGAATATGCGCGGTTGTATCATATACAGAAGCAGTGGTATGATTCAAACATATGTCCTATGGACTAAAAAGACAAGTTATGATAAAGTATCTTTAGTATTTACAGCCTGATCGGCAATTCTTTATCCGTATAATGAAAATTCAGAAAGGCAGAATCAAAACGCATATGACAAACTCAGAACTTAAAAAAACAGCCAATGAGGTCCGCAAAAGCATTATAACCGCAGTACACAGTGCCAAGGCGGGTCATCCCGGCGGTTCCCTGTCGGCGGCAGATATTTATACTTACCTGTACTTTGAAGAAATGAACATCAGCCCTCAAAATCCCCGATGGGAAGAACGAGACCGCTTTGTACTGTCCAAGGGTCATACTGCCCCCGGACTTTATTCAGCACTAGCTCATAGAGGATTTTTCCCGGTGGCAGATCTGACTACCCTGCGCCAGCTGGGTTCTTATCTGCAAGGACACCCATGTATGCAATATGTCCCCGGCGTGGACATGTCCAGCGGCTCCCTTGGACAGGGGATTTCTGCTGCCGTAGGGATGGCTCTGGCCGGGAAGTTGGATGGGAAAGACTACCGGGTATACACCCTTTTAGGAGACGGCGAGATCCAGGAAGGCCAAGTCTGGGAAGCGGCCATGTTTGCCGGGTTTCGCAAATTGGACAACTTAGTGGTAATCGTGGACAATAACGGTTTACAGATCGACGGTGCCATAGATGAAGTATGTTCCCCGTACCCGATTGATAAAAAGTTTGCGGCCTTTAACTTTCATGTCATCACCGCTGATGCGCACGACTATGATGCTCTCCGGGGTGCTTTTAACGAAGCCCGTGAGACGAAAGGTAAGCCTACCGCGATTATTGCCCGCAGCCTGAAAGGCAAGGGAGTGAGTTTTATGGAAGGACAGGCGGCTTGGCATGGAGTTGCTCCTAACGACGAGCAATTTGATGTAGCCATGGAGGATCTTCTAAAAATAGATACGGAGTTAAGCCAGGAGGTAGAAATCGGATGAGTGAGGCCATTAAAATAGCAACAAGGGAAAGTTACGGAAAGGCCTTAGCAGAACTAGGAGCCCAATACCCCAATCTAGTAGTATTGGATGCCGACCTAGCCGGTGCCACTAAGACAGGAATATTTAGAAAGGCCTATCCTGACCGGCATATCAACTGCGGCATTGCCGAGTGTAATATGACCGGCATCGCGGCCGGACTGGCAACCTGCGGGAAAATTCCCTTTATAAGTTCTTTTGCTATGTTTGCAGCGGGCAGAAACTATGAACAGATCAGAAATTCTATCGGTTACCCGCGTCTTAATGTCAAAATAGGTGCCACCCATGCAGGAATCACGGTAGGTGAAGACGGTGCCAGCCATCAGTGCAATGAAGATATTGCCCTGATGCGGACCATACCAGGGATGGTGGTCATGTGCCCGGCCGATGACATTGAAGCCCGGGCAGCCGTTCATGCGGCGGCAGCTTATGACGGTCCGGTTTATCTGCGCTTTGGTCGTGCCGCCTGTCCGGTAATCAATGACCGGCCAGAATATCATTTTGAAATTGGCAAAGCGGATATCCTTAAAGAGGGCACTGATGTGACGATAGCCGCCACCGGAATCTGTGTGGGCGCGGCACTGGAAGCAGCCGATATGTTTGCCCAGGAGGGGATCAAGGCAGAAGTAATCAATGTCTGTACCATAAAGCCCTTAGATGAGGAACTGGTCAAGTCAAGTGCCCGTAAGACCGGAAAGGTGGTTACCGCAGAAGAACATTCCATCATCGGCGGGCTGGGAAGCGCGGTATGCGATGCTTTAAGTGAAGAAGCGATTGCTCCCGTATATAGGATAGGAATACGAGATGTATTCGGTGAATCAGGTTCTGCCCAAGCTCTTGTGAAGAAATACCGCTTGGATGGTCAAGGAATCTATGAACAGGTTAAGGCATTTATAAGTAGATAAGAGATTTATAAAGAGGCAAGGCAATTTATGTATCGGAAAATGGAGAGTAATATAGATGATAAAGTTATCACCTTCTATTCTGGCAGCAGATTTTGCGGTGCTAGGACAGCAGATCAAGGAAGCAGATGAAGCGGGCGCTCCATACATCCATCTGGATGTTATGGATGGGGTTTTTGTACCTTCTATTTCGTTTGGGATGCCGGTTATTTCCTCGGTCAGGAAGGTGACGGATAAGATTCTGGACGTACACTTGATGATAAGTGAACCAGAGCTGTATGTCGAGGAATTTAAAGACTGTGGCGCTGATATAATTACTTTCCATCTGGAAGCGGCGGCCGATCCTCAGCAGCTGATTGAGCGGATCCACTCCATGGGTATCAAGGCCGGTATTTCCATCAAGCCGGAGACTCCTGTCGAGACAGTGATGCCATACTTAGATCTAGCCGATATGGTTTTGGTTATGTGTGTAAATCCGGGTTTTGGCGGACAGAAGTTCCTACCCCGGTCATTGGAACGGGTACGGCAGCTTAGAAATTATCTCGACAGCAAAGGCATATGGAAGGACATCGAAGTGGACGGCGGCCTGTACCATGATAATGTCAGGGCTGTCCTAGAAGCAGGTGCCAATGTGATCGTGGCCGGCTCAGCGGTCTTTAACGGAGATATCTTTCAAAATATCAATTTATTTCAAATAATTTTTGATGATTATGAAGATATTAAACAAATATAGTACTAAAAGAAAAGTCAGACAAAGTTTGTTTGGCTTTTTTCAACTGACTATGTGAATGGCGCGCAGCGCGCAGTTGGGAGTTATCATGTATGATGTAGTGATTATCGGCGGTGGCGTAATCGGGTGCTGTATCGCGAGAGAATTATCCAAAAGGCAGTTAAAGACCGCTGTAGCAGAAAAAGCTTCTGATATCGGTGAAGGTGCCTCCAAGGCGAACAGCGGCATTGTCCATGCGGGGCATGATGCCGAGGCGGGAACTTTAAAGGCTCGGCTTAATCTCAGAGGCAGCGGTCTGATGGCCGGGTTAGCGGAAGAACTTGATTTTCCATACCGCAATAACGGCTCACTGGTTCTATGTTTTGAAGAACAAGACCAGCCGGTACTGGAGAAGCTCCGACAGCGGGGAGAGCAAAACGGTGTCAAGGGTCTTCAGATCTTGACTGGGCAAGAAGTACGGAAGATGGAGCCGGCGATAAGCAAAGCGGTCGTATCAGCCCTATATGCTCCCAGCGGGGCTATTGTCTGCCCCTTCGGGCTGACGGTGGCGATGGCGGAGAACGCCGCCGCCAACGGCGTGGAATTTTACCGTGAGACAGAAGTTACCGAGATTCATAGAAGCGACAGCTTTTATCATATAGCTTGCCATGAAAAGAGCTTTACTGCTAGGATCGTCATTAACGCCGCCGGTATTTATGCCGATGAAATCCACAATATGGTCAGTTCAAAGAAGATGAAGCTCTTTCCTAGAAGAGGAGAATACCTGCTATTTGACAAAAATGTAGGCAATACGGTTTCCCATACCTTATTTCAGCTGCCGACAGCATATGGCAAAGGGGTATTGGTCACCCCTACGGTACACGGCAATCTGATGATCGGCCCCACTGCCGAAGATATTTCTGATAAAGAAGGCGTGAACACCACTGTTACCGGCCTAAATATTGTATTGGAAAAAGCGATGAAAAGTCTCGGAGAAGTCCCGGAAAGAGAAATTATTACTTCGTTTGCGGGTCTACGGGCCAACAACGGCCAGGGAGACTTTGTTATTGGCGAAGCACCAGATGCCCCGGGTTTTATCGACGTTGCCGGTATTGATTCTCCAGGCTTAAGCAGCGCACCGGCAATCGGAGAATATGTGGCAGAACTGGTACAGGCCATTTATCCGTCACAACCGAAGCCGGATTTTATTAAGAGTCGTCAAGGGATTCGCCCCGGCACCGGTGAAGTCATCTGCCGTTGTGAAACTGTGACAAAAGAAGCTATCATTGAAGCAATCCGTCGGACTCCCGGTGCCGTCAGCCTAGATGGAGTGAAGCGGCGGACAAGGGTCGGCATGGGCAGGTGCCAGTCGGGATTCTGCTCCCCTAAAGTAGTAGAAATCCTAGCTCAGGAGCTGGGACAGGAAAAATGGCAGATAACCAAGGCCGGAAAAGGCTCCGAAGTCCTATCAGAGCATGAGGTTAGCAGATGAAAGAAACAGATTTGATCATTATCGGCGGCGGTCCCGCCGGTCTTGCGGCAGCAGTGGCGGCCTATGACGACGGTATCCGCGATATTTTAATAGTCGAAAGGGATAGAGAGCTAGGGGGCATTTTAAACCAGTGTATCCATAACGGATTCGGCCTCCAAACGTTCAAAGAAGAGCTTACCGGCCCCGAATATGCCTTTCGATATATTAAGATGGTAAAAGAAAGAGAAATCCCCTGTCTGCTCCGCTCCATGGTAACCGGTATCCGAGCCGGAGATCCTCTGGAAATCACCGTTATGCATGACAACACAGCTTCAGACCTATTATCTGAAGATCTGACACAGATAAAAGCCAAAGCCGTGATTTTATCGATGGGATGCCGGGAGCGGGCAAGAGGCGCCTTGAATATTCCCGGATTTCGTCCGGCAGGGATATTTACTGCCGGCTGTGCCCAGCACTTTGTCAATATCGAAGGCATCATGCCTGGCCGCCGGGTGGTCGTATTAGGTTCGGGGGATATCGGTCTGATCATGGCACGTCGTATGAAGCTGCAGGGCGCGGATGTGAGAATGGTCATTGAGATCATGCCCTATTCCGGCGGATTGAAAAGGAATATAGTCCAATGCCTAGAGGATTTTAATATACCCTTAAAACTGAGCCATACCGTGATCGATATCGACGGCAAGGACCGGATACGCGGAGTTATAGTAGCCCAAGTAGACGAGGCGGGAAAACCGCTTGCCGGCACTGAAGAATATGTCGCCTGCGACACCTTGCTCCTTTCTTGCGGTCTTATCCCGGAGAATGAACTAAGTCGTGGCGTTGGTATGGATATGGATGATGTAACTCAAGGACCCATTGTAAATAAAAATCTCGCGACCACCGTGCGAGGCATATTTGCCTGCGGCAATGTCCTCCATGTGCATGATCTTGTAGACAATGTTTCAGCGGAAGCCGTCAAGGCCGGCAAAGCCGCCGCAGAGTTTATCAAAGCTGCTAAAAGCGGTATGGATGAGATCGGATGGGGAAGCCCCGTCCGGCCAGGCATCCCGCCTAAAAGCAGATATACGCCACCAAAAGACCGGGATTTTTCCAGCCAGTTCATCTGTATCGGCTGTCCCAAAGGCTGTCTGCTCACCGCTGCCAAAGGAGCGGACGGAAGCCTTACCGTCACTGGCAATTCTTGTCCGGTAGGTGAAGAATATGCTAAGAAAGAAATGACTGCCCCCACCCGCATCGTAACTTCCCTGATCAGAGTGAAAGGCGGAACTGGTCCGGTAGTTTCCGTAAAAACAGCCACCGACATACCAAAAGAAAGGATTGTTGACTGTATGAGCGAGATTCGCCGCACTGAAGCAGTCGCACCGGTTGCCGTCGGCGACATCCTGATTGCCAATATCGCCAATACCGGAGCGGATCTCGTAGCTACCGCCGAAATGGCACGACAATGACAATTAATTATAGAAAGGTGACCGTATGATGACTCAATATATCATGGCATTAGATCAAGGCACGACAAGCTCACGATGCATAATCTTTGATAAGTCAGGTAAGATTAAGACGATGGCGCAAAAAGAATTTACGCAAATTTATCCGCACCCCGGCTGGGTAGAACACGATCCCATGGAAATCTGGTCATCACAACTGGCTGTAGCGGCAGAAGCCATGGCACAGATCGGCTTGAAAGCCGATGACATCAATGCCATCGGTATCACCAATCAGCGGGAAACCACCATAGTCTGGGATAAAACCACCGGAGAGCCGGTCTGTAACGCAATCGTGTGGCAATGCCGGAGAACTGCCCGGAAAATCGAAGAACTAAAAACGGCCGGCTTTGAGCAATGGATCAAGGAGCGGACAGGACTGATTCCCGATGCCTATTTTAGCGGCACTAAATTATCGTGGATCTTGGAAAATATCCCGGGAGCACGGGAAAAGGCCGAGTCCGGCGAGCTGCTGTTTGGAACCGTGGACACTTGGCTGGTCTGGAAGCTTACTGCCGGTAAGCTGCACATTACCGATTATACCAATGCCTCCCGGACGATGCTTTACGACATCCACAATCTTTGCTGGGACAAAAAGCTGCTTGAAGTATTGCAGATACCGGAAAATATGCTGCCGGAGGTGAAGCCTTCCGGATTTTGGTATGGCAACACCGATGCTACGGTTCTAGGCGGCGAGATCCCCATCGCCGGAATCGCGGGAGACCAGCAGGCGGCATTATTTGGCCAATGCTGTTTTACCAAAGGCCAGGTGAAAAATACATACGGAACTGGCTGTTTCTTACTGATGAATACCGGTAAAGTAGCCGTGACATCCGGCCATGGCCTGCTGACGACGCTTGCCGCCAGCCTCGGGGAGGTGGAATATGCCTTAGAAGGGAGTGTTTTTGTTGCCGGAGCCGTAATACAGTGGCTGCGGGACGGGATGCGGATGATTCATGATGCCCGGCAATCTGAAGAATATGCCAAACGGGCGGAGGATACCGGCGGGGTATATATCGTGCCGGCCTTTGCCGGTCTGGGTGCACCTTATTGGGAGCCTTACGCCCGGGGAACTATATTGGGGATTACCAGAGGCTGTACCAAGGAACATTTTATCCGGGCGGCACTGGAATCCATAGCTTATCAGACGGCCGACGTGTTGCGGGCAATGGAGGAAGATGCCGGCATACGGTTGACAGAATTGAAGGCGGACGGAGGTGCCAGTGCCAATGATTTCCTGATGCAGTTTCAGGCCGATGTCCTAGATACCAAAGTCGTTTGCCCAGAATGTATTGAAACTACTGCCTTGGGAGCTGCCTATCTGGCAGGACTCGCAACCGGATTTTTTAAGGATAAAGAAGAAATCAGCGCTAACTGGACGCTTGGCCGGACCTTCCGATCAGAGATTACCGCCACTAGGCGGGACAAGCTGATAAAAGGATGGGAGAAAGCCGTAAGGTGTGCACTGAGCTGGGAAGCTGATACAGTGTAAAATACCGGGATTATAGGTTTGCACTTGAGGAATGTCAGAGGCTGTTGTAAAATGCTTGCCGGGTGCAGCTTCTGCGTACGGAAGGCCTACGGGGGAAGCCCTATCCGCTGACACCCGGCATACATTTACAACAGTCTCTGACATCACAATTAATAATATCAAAAAATTAATTAAAAAATGGATGATGCGTAAAAAATGACTTATTTTGCGTAAAAACATATTTAAACGCTAAGAAATGACTCAATCTCGAATTCAGAATGATGCAAAAAGGATATGATTCAATCGGGAATGATTCATTGACAAAAAATAGCGGTAGTGTTAGCATTGTTTTAGTAAGTTTTGTAATCTGAAGGAGCAACTATGAGTAAAGGCAAATATTACATTACAACGGCAATAGCCTACACATCCGGCAAGCCGCATATCGGAAACAGCTATGAGATAGTCCTTGCGGACAGCATCGCCAGATTTAAAAGGAAACAAGGTTATGAAGTTTTTTTCCAGACCGGAACGGACGAGCATGGCCAGAAAATAGAGTTAAAGGCTCAGGAAGCCGGGAAGACTCCCAAGGAATATGTAGATGCTGTGGCCGGCACGATTAAAGGTCTCTGGGATCTGATGAATACTTCCTACGATAAGTTTATCCGGACTACCGATAGGGATCATGAGAAGCAGATCCAGAAGATATTCCGGAAGCTATATGACCAAGGCGATATTTATAAAGGGGCTTATGAGGGTCTATACTGTACGCCCTGTGAGTCTTTCTGGACAGAGTCGCAATTAAAAGAAGGTAAATGCCCCGATTGCGGCAGAGAGGTTAAGACGGCAAAGGAGGAAGCTTACTTTTTTAAGATGAGCAAGTATGCGGATCGTCTGATTGAGCATATCAATTCCCATCCGGAATTTATCCAGCCGGTCTCACGTAAGAATGAGATGATGAACAATTTTCTGCTGCCGGGACTGCAGGATCTGTGTGTCTCCAGAACCTCTTTTACCTGGGGGATACCGGTGGATTTTGATCCTAAGCATGTGGTCTATGTCTGGCTGGATGCCCTGAGCAACTATATAACCGGCCTCGGTTATGACTGTGATGGAAAATCAGGCCCGCTATATGGACAATACTGGCCGGCGGATCTGCATCTGATCGGTAAGGATATTGTTCGCTTCCATACGATTTATTGGCCTATTTTTCTGATGGCGCTGGGGGAACCGTTGCCAAAGCAGATATTTGGGCATCCTTGGCTGCTACGGGGTGAGGGGAAGATTAGCAAGTCCAAAGGCAATGTAATCTATGCCGATGACTTGGCCGATTTCTTCGGTGTCGATGCGGTGCGTTATTTTGTGCTTCATGAGATGCCTTTTGAAAATGATGGGAACATTACTTGGGAATTGCTGGTGGAAAGAATTAATTCCGATCTGGCGAATACGCTGGGCAATCTGGTCAACCGTACCGTTTCCATGAGCAACAAGTATTTCGGAGGCGTGGTGACCGATATGGGGATAATAGAGGGAACCGATGCCGACTTAACAGCCACAGTAACCGGGGCGTTAGCTAAAGTCAGTAGAAAAATGGAAGATTTGCGGGTCGCTGATGCTTTAAGTGAGATTTTTTCATTATTTAAGCGCTGTAATAAATATATTGATGAAACAGAACCTTGGAAACTTGCCAAAGAGGAAGCGAGTAAAGACCGGCTGAGCTGTGTCCTGTATAATCTTGTGGAGAGCATCCTGATTGGTGCTTCACTGTTGGAGCCTTTCATGCCGGATACGGCAAAAAGGATTGCCGGGCAGCTTAATGCTTCTTTAAGGGATTTTACATCGCTTGATCGCTTCGGGCTTTATGAAAGCGGGAATAAGGTCACCGCAACGCCGGAAATCCTTTTTGCCCGGCTTGACGGCAAGGAAATAACGGAAAAAGCCGAGGCCATGTTTGCCTCAAGACAGGCGGCATTACCGATTCAGAAGGAAATAAAGATTGAGCAAACAGACCAAGGACAAGTAATTCAAGAGAATTTAGCACTCAAAGACGAGATTACCTATGATGATTTTGCTAAGTTACAATTTTTAGTCGGTGAAGTAATTGCCTGTGAAGAAGTTCCCAAATCAAAGAAGCTGCTATGCTCTCAGGTACGGATCGGCAGCCAAGTCAGACAGATCGTGTCAGGGATCAAACAGCATTATACGGCATCAGAAATGGTCGGTAAAAAGGTAATGGTTGTGGTGAATCTGAAGCCGGCTGTCCTTGCGGGAGTCCTGTCGGAGGGCATGCTGCTTTGTGCGGAAGATAAAGAAGGAAAGCTGGCGCTTATGACCCCGGACAGCGATATGCCTGCTGGAGCGGAGATATGCTGAGTACAGACAGATACAAAAGCGGAGGTGTGGATGATTGCAAAACAGGAAATATATTATGATTCCCGGGATAATATCAGTAAAATACATGCCGTCATATGGATTCCGGACAAAGAAATACGTTGTATACTGATCGTGTCTCATGGTATGGCAGAATATATTGAAAGATATGACGAATTTGCAGTTTTTATGGCAGAACACGGAATACTGACAGCGGGAAACAGCCATCTGGGACATGGCAAATCTATAGGCGAGAACGGAATGGCCGGGTATTTCTGTAAACAGGATGCCGCTACCGTTTTGGTAAGGGATGTTCACAGGCTTAAGAAAGCCATCCAAAGGGACTATCCCGGCATACCATGTATAATCATGGGTCATAGTATGGGTTCTTTTGTAGTACGGAATTATCTGTTTCGTTATGGTAGCGGCGTAGATGGCGCGGTTATCGTGGGAACCGGGATGCCCGGCAGGGCATTAACAGCTTTATCCAAAGCAATTGCGGGAATACAGGCTTTTTTTCTGGGAGGAAAACATAAGGCCAAGATGCTAAATAAATTGGCCTTTGGCAGCTACAATAAGCGGATTGAACAGCCGGAATGTTTTTTCGACTGGCTCAGCGTAAATAAAGAAAATGTAGAGGCCTACATGGAAGATCCGCTGTGTGGATTTTTATTTACAGTAAATGGCTTTCAGACGCTATTTGAATTGATTTATCGGCTTCATAACAAAAAGAACCTGCAGAACATTCCCAAAGAACTTCCGATCCTCTTGCTTTCAGGAGGGGAAGATCCGGTGGGTGATTATGGTAAAGGTGTCAGCCTGATTGAGCAGAGCCTTAAAAATGCCGAAATAAATGATATTACAGTTTCTATATATAAAAAATCGCGCCACGAGGTTTTAAATGAAAAGAACCGACACGAGGTTTATGAAGAAATTATTAATTGGATCCTAAGGAAGGTGGAAAAGTCTGAATGAAAAAATTAGTAATGATACCCATCCTATCCTTTTGCCTGCTGGGCTTCGTCATTACATCTCAGGCAGAAGAACTGGATCCGGCCGAATTGATTCAAGAATATCAGGATGTATTGGGAGATATACTGGAAAATGCTGATGAAAGTACAATTAATGAAGCTTTTTCTTTTTTGAAGGAAAAAGCGGCCGAAGATGGGCTCAATACTGAAGATGAGATTAAAAGTGCGATAGAAGAAGGAAAAGAAAAATTGGGGATTGAGATTGAAGATCAGTATATCGAAGACATGCTGGGTCTGGTAAATCAATTGGAGGATATGGGTTTTGACAGCGAAGAAATATTGAATAATGCCGAAGGAATGTATCAAGAATACGGCTCCGACATGGTAAACCATGTGCAGGAGCTGGTTACGGATGCGGTAAAAGATTCCATTGGAACCATTATCAAAAATATTTTTGTGGAGTTTTTTCGGATGCTAGGCGAGTCAATCAAGAATTTTTTTACGAATCTGTTTTAACTAATTTTTATTATTTCATTTTCATTTAAAAGGATTATAGTAAAAACATAAGCCTAAACGGTACTTTTGATATAGACTGAAAGATAAAAATATAGTATAATAATAAAAGCTATATGTAATGCTATTAAAAACTATAATATTGCAGAGCAGAGCAGAGTTTAGGAGAGCTTGATGAAAAAATCGTTTCCATATCAGATAAGGTTTGCATTGCGTGATGAGTGGGAAAAAGCAATGGCTCTGATTTGGAAAACATTTTTAGTATTTGAAGCACCGGACTATCCTCCGGAAGGAGTAAAAAGCTTCGAGAGTTTTATTACTGACCCTACCTTGAAACGGATGTTCGAGATGGGTGCCTACCAGATGCTGGTGGCAATTTATGAGAAACAAATAATTGGCACGATTACCTTACGCGACAGAACTCATATTTCTCTTTTATTTGTCGATGAGAAGTACCATAGACTAGGAGTCGGAACAGCTTTAGTAGAAAACCTGTGTGAATACCTATTGAATGAAGAAGGAGAAAACAAAGTTACAGTCAATGCATCTCCCTATGGCTTGGATTTTTATCATAAGTTAGGATTTAATGATATGGGCCCGGAGACATGTGCGGATGGAATCAGATATACACCCATGGAGATAAAATTCTAAAGGGGGTTATGATGCAGCACATTCACAGTAAAGATATTTTTATGCTGATTCGTGATGTTCTGAAGCTATATGACAGACGTCTCATGGATCACGGTTCAAAAGTGGCTTATTACGTATACAAAATGCTGCAGTACAAAGGCGGCTATGAAGAATATGAACTGGCAGACATTGTTTTCTTGGTTACATTACATGATATAGGTGCTTATAAAACCGAAAATATTGACGATATGGTAAGATTTGAGACCAAAGATTTCAAGGCGCATGCAATATTTGGTTTTCTGTTTATGAGAGGACTTAGTCCGGTAGGGGAGATGGCCAAAATAATCCTTCATCATCATACGGATTATTCACAGCTTGCTAAAATGGAATTTATGTATAAGGATATTGCTTCCTTTGTAAATCTTGCTGATAAGATAGATCTTTTCAGTGAGACAGCAGGTGACAAGTTTAATATAGATATTTTTCAAAAACAGCTGGGAACCAAATTTTCTAATGAAGCTTACGAGCTTTTTATGAAAGCCGATAAAGAATATGATTTATTTGGGAAGATCAGATCCAGAGAATATAAGGATGAACTGGAAAAACTGATTGAATATTTTATACTGCCCAATGAAGATAAAGAGAAATTATTGGAATTAGTGATGTTTTTACTTGCGTTAAAGAGCGAAACGGCAATTTCTGATGCGGTTACCGTTCTGGCCCTATGTGAGAAGCTGGGCATGGAACTGAATCTGACCGAATCGCAACTGACGTCGCTGCGTTATGCGGGATATGTCCATGATATCGGTTTGCTGGCATTGCCGGCGACATGGATTGAGAATCCGGTTAATCTGACCGGAAGAGAAATGGAAAAACTGAGGCAGCACAGCCTTTTAACGGAAAGGATGCTGCAAAATCGGATGAAAGCAGATGTCGTTATTATTGCCGCGACGCACCATGAACGTGCGGACGGCAGCGGTTATCCAAGAAAATTGACTGAGAAGCAGATGAATATTTCCCAGATGATTCTGCAATTTGCGGAAGCGGTGTGTATCCTGCTCAACCCAAGGCCAGGCAGACCGGGACCGGACAGGCAAAAAATCATCGATATAATTAAGAAAAAGGCCGAATCGGGAGCACTAAGCTTGAAAGTGGCCAGTGCCTTTTTGGAGAATATTGATGATATAATGGAATATTGTGAGGTCAGATCGAAAGAAATTATGACGGGCTATCGAAAATTATGTCTACAATATGACAATACAATGGCGAAGTAGTAAAAAGAAAGCGATGAGTTAAAATGGGAAAATTGTTTAATCTGGACAGTCCGGTTATGGCATTCATGGGAAAGGTTGCGGATTTGATGATCTTGAATCTGATAACATTGATTGCCTGTATACCGGTTATTACAGTGGGGGCATCGCTTACGGCAATGCATTATGTGCTGCTGAAAATGGTGAGAAAAGAAGAAGGTTATATTGTCAGAACCTATATTAAATCATTTAAGCAGAATTTTAAACAGGCAACGTTATGCTGGCTGATTATTTTGGTATTTATATTCGTGTTTTTTATTGACCTATATATTATCAATGTTTCTGGATTAGAGATTGCCGGCTGGTTTGTTACGGTGCTGTATGTTGTTGGGATTTTGGCGCTAATGGCTATTATTTATGTGTTTCCAGTTCTATCAAGATTTGAAAATACGGTCAGAGGTACCTTTAAGAACTCGTTTTTAATGTCTATATTAGGACTTCCGAAAACAATAGTTATGCTAATCATTAATTGCATACCGGTACTGTTACTATATATATCCCTAGCAACATTACCGTTTGTGTTCCTGCTTGGCATAACAGCGCCGGCTTATTTGTGCGCAATGCTATACAGCGGGATATTTAAGAGATTTGAGCCGGAAGAGACAGCAGAGGATCAGGGTGACAATTGGGTTCTCCAAGTTGAAAATACTGAAAATAATGAGGAAGAAAACAACAGACAAGAAATATAATCCAATAGGTAAAATTAAGAAAAGATTAAAAAATAAAAGCTTAAAATGTATTAAAATAAAGATGAACATAACACATTAAGAATACATAAGACATATGATCCAAAATAAGTGGGCAGTGGGGTAGGTATATTTATAGCATTTGAGAATTTGTTAGTGATAAGGGAGAAAAGATGCAGGAAGAAAAAAAGAGAATTATCAGTCAGTGGATGTTTCCCACAATTGTTCTTGTGGCTGTCCTTGCCGGCATGTTGTATAATTTTACGTCAAGAAGTGAGGAATCAGCGGCTGACACCGTAGCAAATGAAATGATCATGATATCAGAAGAATATGCTACGGAACTGCAACGTGATCTGACATCTATGGTTAAGACAGCAATGCCGGTGGGGCTGGCAATTGGACGTATGGGGGAAAATGATCTTGCTCTGCTTACGGAACTGTGTAATTATTCTTCGGCTTATATGGCTGTGTATTGTAATGAAGACGGTTCAGGGATTACACAGAATGGAAATACTGTAAACCTCTCGGGGGTAGAATATTTTTCTAAGTTGCTGGATACCGGGGAAGGTACCTTTATATATACAGAAGATGATAAGCTGACAGGAGCTAAGTCAGTGGTATATGCGGTCGGCATACCAGGAGATTCTGAAAACATGCTGTTATTGTATTATGATATCAGCGATATGAAAGTCAGTATTAAAAACGAAGCTTTTGATTTTGAATCGAATTACTTTTATCTTCTGACCGATGCGGAAGGGAATTTTTTGTACCATGGTGATTACCAAAGCGAGTTTTTAAAAGGTACGAATCTCATTGATATTCTTGGGAAAGATTATACCGATGATGTCCGGACCATCAACGTACGGCTTAATAATGAACTTTCTGGCAGTATGAAGGCAGTGGTGAACGGGGAAGCAAAGACATTGGTGTTCAGCCCCGTCGGCATAAATAAGTGGGTAGTAGCGGTCGGCGTAAATCAGGATTATATCGACAGGCAGGAGCAAAAGCAATGGGAGTTTACTAGAAGAACGTTATTTCAACTGGTCATTGTGGTTTGTATATTTCTGATTATCCTGGTGCTGATCAATGCTTTCAGTAAAATGCGGAATACGGAAAGTACCAAGGAACTAATGCAAAAAGCCGATACAGACTTGCTGACAGGGTTGAATAATAAGCTGGCTACAGAACGGAAGATTAAGGAATTTATGGAATCCAGTCCAAATGAGCAGTCTATGCTGTTTGTTTTGGATATTGATAACTTTAAGAAAATTAACGATACCATGGGGCATGCTTTTGGAGATGAGGTGCTTCGCTCCCTTGGTCAGCAGATTACGGCTATGTTTCGGGTTACGGATATCGTAGGCCGGACCGGCGGTGACGAATTTATTATTTTCATTAAGAGTTTAAAAGAAGAAACGATCATTAAGAAAGAAGCCGAGAAGGTGGCAAGATTCTTCCATGATTTCAAGACCGGAGAGTATGTAAAGTACTCCGCTACCGCCAGTATCGGAGTGGCGATTTTCCCTAGGGACGGCAAAGATTTTGAAACAATGTATAAAGCTGCCGATCAGGCTCTTTATATGGCTAAAAAGCGTGGCAAGAACCAGCTTGCATTTTATCATGATGAACTGGAGCCGGTGGTTATTAAATAAATTGACTCAATAGCTTTAGATGTTCCCTTGTACAATATGTATAATTTCACATATATTTATTGGTTAAAGTGTTACTAATAAGGAAAAAACTATAATAATGTAAGCAACTTTTACAATGTACATTGAAAATTTTGTGTAATACTGGTATAGCATAATAGTAGTGGTTTCGTTATACTAAGATTCAGAATATTAGAAACAAAATTTAAGGAGGCTATTAAATGGCAAGTTTATCACTAAAGAACATAACTAAAGTATATTCTAACGGATTTGAAGCAGTTAAAGATTTTAGTCTTGAAATAGCAGACCAGGAGTTTGTTATCTTTGTAGGACCTTCAGGTTGCGGTAAATCTACCACTCTTCGTATGATTGCTGGCTTGGAAGATATTTCCGGCGGTGAGTTAAGGATCGGCGACCGACTGGTTAATGATGTAGAGCCTAAAGACAGAGATATTGCCATGGTATTCCAGAATTATGCGTTATATCCCCACATGTCGGTATATGACAATATGGCGTTTGGACTTAAGCTAAGAAAAGTACCGAAAGATGAAATTGATAAGATGGTCAAAGAAGCAGCTAAAATCCTTGAACTGACTCCATTGCTTGACCGTAAGCCTAAGGCATTATCCGGCGGTCAGAGACAGCGTGTTGCCATGGGACGTGCTATTGTCCGTAATCCTAAAGTATTCCTTATGGATGAGCCGCTGTCCAATCTGGATGCCAAGCTGCGCGTGCAGATGCGTATCGAAATTGCCAAATTACATCAGAGACTGGGTACGACCATTATCTATGTTACCCATGATCAGACTGAAGCAATGACCCTAGGTACCCGTATCGTTGTTATGAAAGACGGTATCATCCAGCAAGTTGATACACCTCATAACCTGTATGAGAAGCCTAACAATCTTTTCGTAGCCGGATTCATGGGATCACCGCAGATGAATTTCCTTGATGGAATTATAAAGATAGAAGGTGAAAATGCCTTTATTGAGGTTGCCGGCAGTAGCATTCCGCTCCCTCCCGCAAAATCCAAAAAATTAATAGACGGTGGTTATAACGGCAAAACAGTTACCTTTGGTATTCGTCCTGAGGACGTATATGATTCAGAAATGTTTATCGAGACATCCAAATGCGTATTTGAATCTACCATTAAGGTTTATGAATTACTTGGTGCTGAAGTTTATTTATACTTTGATCTGGCAGAATTCCCGATCACAGCTAGGGTTGATTCCCGGACAACAGCAAGACCTGGAGATAATGTAAGATTTGCATTCGATGTTGAAAAGATTCATATTTTCGATAAAGAAACTTCACAGATCATTACCAATTAAGAACGTTTTTTCAAAAGGATGCCTGTTGGCATCCTTTTGTTTCTTTTTTTGTTCTATTTTTATATTTATAAAGTAAGGAACGGTGTAAAAAGTGATATCAAGTCAAATAATCAGAACTAGTATTGAAGAGCTGAAGTCAATTACGAGAGTTGATTTGTGCGTATGTGATCCGGATGGAATGATGGTAGCGACTACTTATGAGGCGGATCCTGTCCAAGAAGAAATGGTTCGTTCTTTTGCGGGATCGCCGGCCGACAGCCAGGTTGTGGGTGCGAATCACTTGCTGAAAATTGTTGATGAAGGGGAAATGGTATATATTCTGATTGCAAAGGGCGGATCCGAAGATGCTTATATGATCGGAAGAATTGCTGTTAGCCAGATACAGCACCTATTAACGGCATATAAGGAAAGATTTGACCGTAACAATTTTTTCCAGAATCTGATCATGGACAACCTTCTGTTGGTAGATGTATATAATCGGGCTAAAAAGCTGCATATCGAGGTGACGGTACCTAGGGTAGTATTGTTAATGGAAATCAAAAATGAAAGAGATAATACCGTTATCGAATTATTACGGGAGATGTTTTCTCCTAATGCGGGAGATTATACTACGGCGGTGGACGAGAAGAATGTGATTTTAATTAAGTCATTGGCTGCAGGCACCGGATATGAGACGGTTGATCATATTGCGAAAACTATCGTAGATATGATGAACACAGAGGCGATGATGAATGTACGAGTGGCCTATGGGACAATCGTGCAGGAGCTAAAGGATGTATCCAAGTCCTATAAAGAAGCAGCAATGGCTCTGGACGTGGGAAAGATTTTTTATATGGAAAAGAGTGTTAACGGATACAATACATTGGGAATAGGAAGACTGATTTATCAGTTACCGGTAAACCTTTGTAAGATTTTTATCGATGAGATATTGGGGGAAGATAGTCAGGTGGATTTTGATGAAGAGATTTTGACTACTGTCAGTAAGTTTTTTGAGAATGACCTGAATGTTTCTGAAGCGTCTAGGCAGCTATTTGTACATCGTAACACGTTGGTGTACCGGCTTGAGAAGCTGGAAAAGAGAACTGGCCTAGATGTCAGGAAGTTTGATGATGCGCTGACATTTAAGATTGCGTTGATGGTGGTCAGTTACATGAGGTATCTGGAGGCAGTGGTTTATTAAAGAGATAAGGCCAGAGAAGATAAGGCCTTAAATGATATAATAGTATTAGGATTTCCGCCGATCTGCTTGTTAGCCAGACTGCCGTCTGACTTTAATGGGCAGAGCCGGCGGTACTTATTTGCCCTATTTAAGGGAATACAGGGTCTTTGTTGCGCATACAATAGTGTGAGCAGTACTTTATTGACAGGAGGGCCGGGTGGTGATCTATGATAAGCGGATGATCTATTTATCTTATGTGAAGGATGAAGTTAAGGTTAAAAGTGCGGGTTATATTAAAATAGAGATCAGAAACGGAATGTTTTATATGGACATGCATGTAAACACTAAAGATGGTAATGATACAGGGCGATATGAAGTCATTGCTGATTCAAAAGCAGGTCCTGTATCTTTAGGAATGATTAATCTGGAAGAAGGAAAAGGAAAGCTTCAGGAAGAATTTACAGCCGAAGAGATCGGCAGAGGAGGTAAGCACCTATCCTATGAGGATATTGAAGCGTTCAGATTAGTACTTGAGGAGGGGGCATACATAATTGGAAGGACTGCAGCGGGAGAAAAAAATGAAATAAATGCGAGTCACTCTGCTGCTGAGCAGTCTGATATGCAGGCTTCGGATTCCCGGAAAAATCCGGCTCAGGTAAATAGTAAAAATATAAGGAGTGTTACCCAGCCCCACGACGTAAATAACCGAAGGTCTGTCCCCACGCGTGACGATGATAGCTGGAAGCATACTTCTCAAACAGATGATGGCGCGTTGCGTAGCAGAGCGGAAGAAACTAGGGCGATGCCTGATAAATGGCAGCAGTTGCTGAAAAGCTATAAGCAAGTTCATCCGTATGGGGATGACAGGCTTTATATTTCAATTGAGCCAAAGGATTTCATGATTATGAGCGCGGAGTATCAACACTTGGCACATAACAGCTTTTTATTGCATGGGTTTTATAACTATAGACATATTGTTCTAGGAATGGAGAATGATTGTTTTTATTTGGGAGTACCAGGGGTTTTCTACGAACGGGAAAAAATGGTTGCCATGATGTTTGGCTTTGAAGCGTTTGAATGTCAGGGAGGGGTGGCAGAAAACGGAAAAAACGGGTATTATCTTAAAAAAGTAAAAATTTAAAACCGTGCGTTACCTCTACAGGTGACTCCGCCAGGCACCCTCGCGGCACATAAGAAATTCTACTTAGTGCTGCTTTGTTCCCAACCTGACACGATTCGTAGACACTTATTGCGCAAGACCCAAACTTCATCGCCACCTGTAAAGGGCAGCCACGGTTTTTTTAGTATACTGGTTTTTCACAGGATTGTCAAGAGCTGTTCGAGGTTGTTAGGCGGTCATTTATCCTTTTCACTGCGGTTCCGGATGCGGAGATTCTGAAAAAAGGTAGTCAGCAAAAGCGAACAGGTTTCTTCCAAAATACCGCTGGTAATTTGCACCTGATGATTAAACTCCGGCATTTGTAAAATATTAAGGATAGAGCCGCCACAGCCGGCTTTGGGGTTCATGCTGCCCATCACGACTTCTGGAATACGTGCCTGTACAATAGCACCGGCGCACATTTGGCAGGGTTCCAAGGTAACATATAGGGTACAGCCTTCCAGACGCCAGTCACCTATTGCTTTGCTGGCTTTTTTGATGGCGGTGATCTCAGCATGAGCAAGGGTGCTTTTATCGGTGTTGCGCCGGTTATAACCGCGACCTATTATTTTACCTTCATAGACTATAACGCAGCCAATCGGTACCTCACCTAGGCGATAGGCTTTCTGTGCCTGCTTTAGAGCTTCTTTCATATATTTTTCGTGAATCAGATCGTCCACACTCATAAGGTCTTTTACTTCCTTTTTATGATTAGAGTTTGCAAAAACTAATTGATAGCTGATTATCTTTTATATTATACTACAGTTACGATATATAATATATATTTTAAATTTAAACAGAAAGTGATTGTTTCCAGAAGGCGGATAACAAATGATAATTGCCGGTCTTTATAAAACAACTCTGTTAGACTATCCTGAGCATTTAGCTGCCAGCATCTTTACAAAGGGCTGTGATTTTTGCTGCCCTTTTTGTCATAACCGTGATTTAGTAATTGCGCGGGAGGACAGGAAGCTGTCGCTGATTCCGCAGGAAGAGGTACTAGATTTTCTAGACAGTAGGAAGAATATGCTGAACGGTGTCTGTATCAGTGGGGGGGAGCCTTCGGTGCAGCCAGATTTGAAGGAATTTATTCAGCAAATAAAAGCAATGGGATATGACGTCAAATTGGATACTAATGGCAATCATCCGGAAGTGCTGGAGTCTCTTTTATCAGAAAATTTATTAGATTATATAGCAATGGACATAAAGAACAGTATGGAGAAATATCTTGTTACGGTCGGCTGTCAGGATATTGACATGAATAAAATCAGTAAGAGTATTCAACTGATAATGGACGCAGGGAACATGGAAAATCCGGCGATTTCCTATGAATTCCGTACAACTGTGGTTAAGGAGTTGCATAGGGAAGAGGATATCTTGGCAATAGGGAAACGGATTGCTGGAAAGGGTATTTATTATCTGCAGTCTTACGAGGAAAATGATAATGTGATTCAAAAGGGATTTCATTCTTATCAGAAGAATGAGATGAGCCGCTTTGTTGAAAAGATGGCTGAACTAGGAATAACTGCTAAGCTACGAGGGATGGCATAAGCTGGGGGAGTCCAATGGTAAGTGGGATTCTTAATCAGGAAAGCCTTCCGATGGCCATGATATCTTTTAGACGTATGACGGATAAAGAGATTAAAATCATTGCCGCGCCGGTCATTAACAGAAGGATTTCCACACTGACATAATCTGCCGCCGGACCGAAAATAGCGGTGGAAAGAGGCATTGCAGAAGTCATGGATATGGTCAGGAGGCCGAAGGCTCTACCGAGAAAATCAGGACTTATATTGATCTGCATAAGGGTGGAGCAGGCAGCATTGAAGAAAGGCATCGAGATACCTAGGGGGAGCATTATGGCTAGGTAAAATAAAAAATTAGGTGAAAGGCCCATTGCAAAGGTACATAATCCAAAAAAGGCACTGGAGGCGATCAACATATGAGTCTGATTCTTGATATGTCGGGCGATGATTCCGATGATGATTCCGCCGATAATCCCGCCGATCGAAAAAGTCGTTTCATGAGCGGCCAAACGCCATGGCTCTGTACCGAAACTTCGGCTAATCAGCAAAGGCGTCAAGAAGACCACGGGACCTACCATAAGGGCAAAAAATAGATTGAAGAGCAGTAATTGCTTTAACCAGCGGGTTTTAGCGGCATAGCGGATTCCTATAAGCATATCATGTAAAATCTTTTTGCGGGAATCGGCTGTGGAGTACACTCTGGGAGCTGTTTTCAGAAAGGCGAGAAGGGTAATGGCTATGGCAGCTGTGGCTACATCCGCATAGAAGATTACTTGCATTCCGGTCAGGCTGTACAGTCCGCTGGCGGCGGCGGGTGAAAGCAGAAGCATGCCGTTGTTAATACTGGAATTTAGGCCGTTGACGGAAATCAATTTATCCTGTGGCACCAGTTCGGTAAGATAGGCATTTACAGCCGGCATCTGGATACCGGTACCGACGGAGCGTATTGCAGATATTACGAATAGTAGCCACATATCGGTATGGCCTATGGTGAACAGGATGGCTAAAAGTAAAGTGAAAAAAGCAATGATACTGTCGGAAAGGATGATCAGTGTCTTACGGTTATAGCGGTCTGCCCAGACACCGGCAAACAGTGATATCAATAGCTGCGGCAGAAAACTGCATATAGTGGCAATTGTCAGCATCAATCCGCTTTGCGTAACTAAAGTTATGTGCCAGTTAATAGCATATTGGACGATGGAAGAACCAAAGAGAGAAATTGTCTGGCCTGCCATAAATAATACGATCTTAGGTATCCGCTTTCCCCTCATCGTTATCCCCCGATGCAGATATATCTGCTTTTTGTATATGTCCGCAAATTTTTTCAAAAGTCTGCTGACTTATCACATGCTCCATGCGGCAGGCATCTTCTGAGGCTGTCTGCTCATCAACACCTAAGGAAATCAAAAAACCGGTCAGGAGTGTGTGGCGCTCATACATGGTACCGGCTATCCTGCTTCCGCTTTCGGTCAGATGGATGTTACCGCTGTCATCAATATCAATATGACCACTGGCTCTCAGTTTTTTCATAGCAACACTGACGCTGGGACGGGAAAAATCCAATTCGTTTACAATATCAATGGAACGAACGGATCCTAGGCGTTTTTCCAAAATCAAAATGGTCTCCAGATAATTCTCTGCCGATTCATGAATATTCAAGGCAAACCTCCTATGCCGGATCTGCCGAAAGAACTATACTTCCAGCCACGCGGTTAACGGCATTACCGATATGTTTTATATTAGCACAAATCGACTACTGATTCAAACAATAAAAACTGCTGATTTTAAAAATCATCTTAAAAATTGCTGTTTATATTATTATTTGTTAATTTCTTCTTTAGTTAATACAATATTGGATATAAAATGTCTATTTTTGTAAACCGGTGGAAATTATTGATAGAATGAGATATTATAAATAATAGGCAATGTTATCTGTGGCGGAATGTAATTGTTATTTTGTTATAGTAAAAGGAGAAAAATATGTCAACACGAATAAGTATAGTGGGTATCCAGATTATGCCAAGTAAGGAACGAAAAACAAATCTTAAAAATGCTCTCTCCCTGATTGATGAAGCCGCGGCTTTTTACAAGCAGATTGATATGATTGTGCTTCCTGAACACTTTTATGTATTAGAAAAAGGGAAGACTGCCGGTTATTATCCAGAAGAAGTAATGGAAGCACTTAGTGTAAAGGCCTATGAATATCAGACTTATATTGTTGGCGGGACTATATTAAACAGACGTATGAGCTCTGGGAAGCTGTACAATACTTCCGTGTTTTTTGACAGGGACGGCAATGTGGCGGGAAGCTATGACAAGATACATCTTTTTGACGGAATAGATTGTGCTGACAATGAAAAGGAAGCGGCGTATTGTGAACATGGAGAGCAATTGTTTACTTGGGACACTGATTTTGGTAAAATCGGCATAGTGGTCGGTTATGATATCCGTTTTCCGGAACTGGTGCGGACACTTGCGCTGCAAGGGGTGCGGTATTTGATGATACCGGCAGCTTTTTATAGTCCTAGAGACAGTTATTGGACGGATATTATTAAAGGGATAGCACTATATAACTCCATGTATGTGATAGGGGTCAATCTGTATGGCAAGCTGTCGGAAGATTGTGTTTTTTTCGGCAAAAGCCTGATTGTTGATCCGGGAGGCGTGACGGTGGCCGGAGCTTCCGATCAGCCAGGCTTTTTTCAGGCTTATATAGATACGGATTATCCTAATATAGTGGAGGCTAGAGTAGGAAGTTTTATGAATAGAAGGCCTTCCTCATATGACATACCGAAAGCTGAGCAGCCGCATCTTGGCTACTCTAGCTGGGCACTTTTTCCTAATAAAGAGCGTTAACGGAGATGCTTGGCTAAAGTGTTTATAAGTTAAGTCCTTCATCCGCTTCACAACCTAGGGCAATATTCATACATTGAATGGCGGCGCCGGAAGCACCTTTTCCCAGATTGTCGAACTGGGCGGAGAGGACGAGCCGGTCGTTGTTGCCGGTAATATAGATATTTAAGCCATCCCAGCCGGCGCAGGCGTTGCAGCACAGAAATGGATCGGAGGCTGCTTCTTCGTATACCGGCATTATTTTAATAAATTTTTGACCGGCATAGTAATCGGTAAAAAAGTCTTTTAATTCCTGGGGAGAGGAATTATCATTCATGTATTGGGGATAAAGCGGCAGAGAGACAATCATTCCCGCATAGTAGTCGGCAATCACTGGGGTAAATATAGGAGGCCTGACCAGTCCGGGTATTTTCTGCATTTCCGGTAAATGTTTATGGTGCTGACCTAGGGCATATAAGCGAGGGGCATCGTATTGAGAAGGACGTTGGTCGTTGTCGTATTCGGATATCATTTTCTTGCCGGCACCGCTGTAGCCGCTGATGGAGTTTATCATAAAGGGATAATCGGCCGGCAGGATCTGTGCCTTCACTAAAGGATAGGCCAATGAAATAAATCCGGTAGCGTGGCATCCGGGCACACTGATCCTTTTACCGGTACGGATGGCTTGGAAATGGTCTGGCGACAGTTCTGGAAAGCCGTAACTCCACCCTTCCGCCGTCCGGTGCGCGGTAGAAGCATCAATAATCCGGACGTTTTCGTTTTCCGCCATAGCGGCTGATTCCCGGGCGGCATCATCTGGCAGGCATAGAAAAGTAATGTCAGAATCATTGATCTTTTTCTTGCGTTCAGCGGGATCTTTACGCATTTCAGGAGCAATGGTTATCAGTTCGATATCCTCACGTGAGCGGAACCGCTCGTAAATCTTTAAGCCGGTTGTGCCTTCGCTGCCGTCAATAAATATTTTATGTTTCATTTTTCCTCCTCGAGCTTACGGTATATTCCTGCCGGAAGCGGTGACAGCCGTTATCGGCTGGTTACTGTTATATTATAGTTCCATTTTAGTATTATTTCAATTTATTAATTTATGGAATTATTTTCGCTGTAAGCTGTTTCACTGAAAATTAGAGACATTTACTACTTCTCTCCACACCACTCCGCCAGACAGAAAGCTGTTTTTCATTTTTCTGGCCAAAGGACGAAGCAAAAC